>Ga0194131_10006084_pt1 | contig 16969 bp, 16 predicted proteins | sample TA2KigO120mmetaG_FD_148631 | JGI IMG/M metagenome (GOLD analysis project Ga0194131, IMG submission 148631) | Freshwater microbial communities from Lake Tanganyika, Tanzania - TA2015053 Kigoma Offshore 120m | ecosystem: Environmental > Aquatic > Freshwater > Lake | place: Tanzania: Lake... | reverse complement strand
GCTCGGTGCGGGGCCATTACAAGACACTCGGTAATTGGCTCCGGGCGCAGTCGGCCCAGGTCATGGAAGGTAAACGCGAGGAGGCCGATCTCCTGTTCCGCCGCGTGGGTATCACCTTTGCGGTATCGGGGGACGACTCGGGCACCGAACGGCTGATTCCCTTCGACGTGATTCCGCGCATCATTCCGGCGGCTGAGTGGCGTCAGCTTGAGGCGGGACTGCGCCAGCGCGTAACGGCGTTGAATCGATTCATCCACGACATCTATCACGACAAGGAGATCATTCGCGCCGGGATCGTGCCTGCTGAGCAGATCTACTGCAACGAGCAGTATCGGCCCGAGATGGACGGTATCGAGGTTCCGGGCGGGGTATACGCCCACATTGCCGGCATCGATGTAGTGCGTGCTGGCGCGGGTGATTTCTTCGTCCTCGAAGACAACTTGCGTGTGCCCTCCGGGGTGTCGTACATGTTGGAGAACCGCAAGATGATGATGCGGCTGTTTCCGGATCTGTTCGCGCTTCATCGAATCGCGCCAGTAGCACACTACCCAGACCGTCTGCTGGAGAATCTGCGCGCTGTGGCACCCCACGCCATGCATGAACCCACAGTGGTGCTTCTCACACCGGGAATGTACAACTCGGCCTACTTCGAGCACACGTTTCTGGCCGAACAGATGGGCATTGAGCTGGTAGAAGGACAAGATCTGTTTGTCGAAGACGAGACGGTTTTCATGCGCACCACGCGCGGTCCGCGGCGAGTGGACGTGATCTACCGTCGTCTGGATGACGACTTCCTCGATCCACTGGCATTCCGTGCCGATTCGACGCTGGGCGTACCGGGTTTGCTTTCGGCTTACAGGGCCGGGCGGGTGACGTTGGCCAATGCCATCGGAACCGGAGTCGCCGACGATAAATCCATCTATCCCTATGTGCCTGATATGGTGCGTTTCTACCTTGGTGAAGAGGCCATCTTGAAGAACGTGCCAACCTGGATGTGCCGGCAACCTCAGGATCTGCAGTATGTGCTCGATCATCTGCCAGACCTGGTGGTAAAGGAAACGCACGGCGCCGGTGGCTATGGCATGCTGATCGGGCCCCGCTCCACGCGCGCGCAGGTCGCCGCATTTCGCGACCGGCTGATGGGAAATCCGGCGGGGTACATTGCCCAGCCGACCCTGGCGCTATCGGCCTGTCCGACCTACGTTGAGAGCGGCATCGCCCCGCGCCACATCGATCTGCGCCCCTTCGTGCTGTCCGGTCGTGATGTGGGCATGGTGCCGGGAGGGCTCACACGAGTGGCTTTGCGCGAGGGATCGCTGGTGGTGAACTCCTCTCAGGGGGGCGGCACCAAGGACACTTGGATTCTCGAAGACTCTTGAGCGCGAAATGCTATCCCGCACCGCCGATCATCTCTTCTGGATGGCCCGTTACATCGAGCGCGCGGAGAACACCGCACGCATGCTGGACGCCAATCTGCAGGCAGTGATGCTGCCGCAGTCCACGGAGAGCATCGCTGGCAGCTGGCGCGCGTTGCTCGGGATCTCCGAACTCGAGCCGCAGTATCTGGCCAGCAACGCTGAATTTACCCCAGCTGCGATCCTGGAGTTCATGGTATGGGATGAAGGCAACTCGTCGTCCATCGTCAGCTGCCTGCGCGCCGCACGCGAGAATGCCCGCGCGGTCCGTGGCACACTCACCGCCGAAGTGTGGGAGACGTTGAATGCCACCTGGCTCGAACTGCGGTCGCGTCCCGGCACGTCGCTGCGTGACCGGCGCCCTGCCGAGCTCTTCGAGTGGGTGCGTTTTCGTTCACATCAGTCGCGTGGCGTCATGTTCGGCACCATGCTGAAGGATGAAGCCTTCCACTTTGCCCGCATCGGCACTTTCATCGAAAGGGCCGACAACACCGCACGTATCCTGGACGTGAAGTTCTTTGAACACGCCACCGCCAATGCGGCCGGTGTTCAGGGGCTCGACGAGACCCACGATGACCGGCTGCAGCGCGAGTTCTATCACTGGGCGGCAGTGCTGCGTTCGTTGTCCGCCTTTGAGATCTACCGCAAGGTCTACAAGGATATCGTCACGCCGGCTCGCGTGGCAGAGTTGCTAATGCTGCGCGCTGACATGCCTCGCTCTCTCCTGGCATCCATGAATGAAGTGGCACTGAATCTGGAAGCCGTACGCAAGGACAGCGCGATGGAGACGGAACGACGCGCCGGACTGCTGAGAACTGAACTGCACTACGGCCGCATTGACGACATTCTCGTACAAGGATTGCATGCCTATCTGAGTGGCTTTTTGGCCCGTGTGAACGACCTTGCCGAACGCATCAGCCGGGACTACCTGGTGCCGCTTACCCCGCACGCGGTCTGAGCCAGCCATGTTGCTGAATATCGTTCACGATACCCACTACCGGTACACCACGCCGGTGCGTCACAGTATCCAGGTCCTGAGATTGACGCCCCGACCAGACCCGCTCCAACGCATACTGCACTGGAACATCAGCGCACCCAGGCGTCTGTGGTCGGCGGCGGATGCCTACGGCAATCGCAGTCACACGCTGGTCGTGTCCGAACCTCACGAGGACATTCGGGTTGTGGCGCAAGGCGTAGTGGAAGTTACCCCACCGGCGCAGGCCGGGCTATTGCCGCATGCGCCCGAGCGGCTTTCGCCGCTGGTATTCTTAACGGCCACGGCATTGACGGCTGCCGATGAGGCGGTACGATCATTCGCGGACCGGCACTGTAACGGTGCGCCAACGTCAGTCGAGGATTTGTTGCAGCTGGCGACCGCCGTGGCGGCGGTTCTGGCGTATCGTTCCGGAATCACCGAGAGCCACACTCCCGCAGGGGTAGCACTTGCGCATGGATTCGGCGTTTGCCAGGATCATGCCCACCTGTTCATTGCCTGCTGTCGGCTTCGTGGCGTGCCGGCGCGATACGTCAGCGGTTACGTCGAAGTCGCCGAGGATCCGCATGCCGCCAGCCATGCCTGGGCGGAGGCTTGGCTGCCTGACACGGGGTGGGTCAGCGTGGACGTCACGCATGGAAATCTGGTGACAGACCACCATTGCAGCCTCGCTGTCGGACGTGACTTCGATTCGGCCTCGCCGTTGCGCGGCGTGCGTACGGGGGGCGGCGGCGAGGCGCTGGAGGTGCGTGTGGTTGTCGATACGGGGCAGCAGTAGGCTGCCCTATCGACGATATTGACGCAGACGCTGCTGCCTGATCCGGACAGCGCAATGTTCCCTAAAATGTCCTGAAGACTAACTCAAGCGAGGTGGAATGACCTATTGTGTCGCAATGAAGCTGGATAAGGGAATGGTGTTCCTATCCGATTCGCGCACCAACGCGGGCGTCGATCAGATCAGCACGTTTCGAAAGATGACGGTCTTAGAGAAGCCCGGTGAGCGATTGCTAGTGCTGATGAGCGCCGGCAACTTGGCCATTACGCAAGCCGTCAAACAGCAGTTGCTCGAGCGGGAGAGCGCAAATGGCCAGACGCTGTGGACGGTAGGGGGTATGCTGGACGCGGTGCAGTTGGTCGGCGAGGCGGTGCGCCAGGTCCATGCGCGTGACTCTGACGCCTTGACGCAGTTCGGTGTGGAGTTCAACTGCTCCTTTCTTCTCGGTGGACAGATCGGGCGCCAGCCCTGCCGACTGTTCATGATCTATGCGGCGGGGAATCACATTGAGACCACGGCCGAGAATCCGTACTTTCAGATCGGTGAGTCAAAATACGGCAAGCCCATTATCGATCGCGTGATAACTCCAACCACGCCCTTGGATGAAGCCGCGAAATGTGCCCTGATCTCCATGGACTCCACCTTGCGCAGCAATCTGTCTGTTGGGCTGCCACTGGACCTACTTTGCTACGAGACAGACAGTTTGCGGGTAACCCGCTTTGCCCTGGTCGACGAGAGTAATCAGTACTTTCAGATGATCCGTTCGACTTGGGGCAAGCGACTGCGCCAGGTGTTCGGCGAAATCGCCGACCCCACATGGCAAAAGTCAGACGAGAGTGCGGCGGTTCCTTTAACGGACGCGGGCTCTGCGCTGCCCAATTTGGCAAGACCGCCTCAGAACCTCGATCACGAGGCGAGCCGTCCGCTGGTTCAGACTGTAGCGGGCAATCCCTGAGCACGACGCGTTGGATGTGAGAGGTAGAGCCCGTTTGGCCAGCGATGACAGTCTTTCTGCGCTCATCACACTGACTCAGTTTCGAATCGGCGTCGCAGAAAGTCCCTCAGAGCCATTGCGCACTGTTCACCGTGCGACAAGGGCAAGCCATGTTTGGAATGCGCGAATACCTGTAGCTCGGCGTCGGGAAGTTCGGTTCGCATCGAGGCCATGACCTCCAGCGGAATGAACGGACTCGCCTCTGGAGCCAGCAGTAGCACCGGGGCCTTGATGTCCTTCAAGCGTGGTGTCAGGTCGCTGTTGAGCAGCAGGTCCGCCAGTCCGTAGGTAGCGTCCATTGAGCAGGTCGCATGCACGTGATGAAACCACGCTTGCAGTTCCGCAGGAATCGCGTTGGGGTGAAAGCGCCACCGCATCATCTGGTCGGCCCAGGCGCGTTGTCCGCTTTGTGCCACGATCTCGCGCCAGCCCTTCACGTTGCTCACCAGTCCGCCACGTGCGGCGGCGTTGGACAGGCACAGACTCAGCACCCGTTCAGGCGCATGGAGGGCACAGGCCAGGGCGCTGGTACCGCCGATGGATTCCCCAATGAGGTGAAATCGTTGGGCGCCGGCCGCGTCCGCAACTGACAGCGTATCGGCGACCAGTTGGTCAAAATCCCAGCGGTGATCCGGAGACGGAACGATCGACTCTCCAAACCCGCGCATGTCAAAGCGCACCAGCCTGAAGTGCAGCGCCAGAACCGGCAACCAGCGCGCGAAGATGTGCAGGTTCGCGCCGATGCCGTGATGAAAGATCAGTGTCGGCGGTGAATGAAGCCACTCGGGCACGACGTCGCAAATGGCATAGTGAATGCCGCTGGAAGTCCTGTGTGTATTCAGCATGGGCGCTCCATGCCTAGTCGTAGGCCTGCAACGTCTTGCCACGCGTTTCGGGAAACAACGACACCATCACCACCACCACCGCGAACCCGATCACCGCGACGATGCCGATGGCTCGACCCAGCGGCATACCGCTGCTCATATAGCCCACAACCGGTGCCGTGAACGCGCTCAGTCCACGTCCGATGTTGTAGCAAAAGCCCTGACCCGAGCCTCGCACCCGGCTTGGGAACAATTCGGTGAGGAAGGGGCCGCAGCCGCTGAAGTTGCCCGAGACAAAGAATCCCAACGGAAATCCCAGTACCAACATCACCGTGTTGCTGATGGGGATGAGCGTATAGAGTACCGCGATGATGGCCGAGCCAGCAGCGAAGATGAAGAAGGTCATCTTTCTACCCAGCGCATCGGAGAGGTAGGCGGCCGCGAGGTAGCCGAGAAACGAGCCCACGATCACCAGCATGGTGTACCAGCCGGTGCCAACCACTGACAGCCCGCGCTCGGTCTTGAGAAAAGTGGGCAGCCAGGTGAATACCGCGTAGTAGCCCACCATCATCCCCGTGGTCATCAAACTGGCGAGGATGGTGATGCGCAGCAGGTCGGGTTTGAAAATGTCGAGAAAATGCCCGCCGGCCTGGGCGACCTTCTGCTGGGTGGCGTGATAGACGGGCGGTTCCTTGACGTGCTTGCGGATGTAGAACACCAGCAGCGCCGGCAGGATGCCGACCCAGAACATGGTGCGCCAGGCGATCTCGTCAGGCAGCATCTGATAGATCACGATGAAGAGCAGATTGGCGATGCCCCAGCCTACGGCCCAGCCGCTTTGCATGGTACCCACTGCCTTGCCGCGATGTTCTGGGCGGATCATTTCGCCGATCAATACCGCACCCACCGCCCACTCGCCGCCGAAGCCCAGCCCCTGCAACGCGCGGGTGACGAGTAGTTGTTCATAGGATTGGGTAAAGCCGCACAGGAAGGTGCAGACCGCGAACCACAGTATGGTCCACTGCAACACGCGCACGCGCCCGAAACGGTCCGCCAGCACCCCAGCGGCCCAGCCGCCGACGGCCGAGGCCAGTACGGTCACCGTGACGATCATGCCCGCCTGGGTTTTGCTCATACCCCAGACCACCAGCAGCGTCGGCATGACATAGACGTAGACCATAACGTCGATGGCGTCCACCGCCCAGCCGCCGAAGGTGGCGGTGAGTGTCTTGCGCTCCCGCGAATTGAGTTCCGCCAGCCATGAGAACATGGAACGCCTCTCCCCGGTCATTGTTATGGCCGTCATGATATGGCATAACCGCGACTGTGCCCGAAATGGAATGCCAGGAGAATGAGTGGACTCGACGAGAAAGAGCGCGATGATTAGATCGGGAAGCGGGGTGACGTTCGCCCTGCTGTGGTGGGCAACATGGGGGTGGGCCGCCGAGGTGCCCGTGGGCCGCCCCGAAGAGGTGGGCTTGTCGAGCGATCGGCTGGCGCGATTGACCCAGGGTTTTCAACAGGAAATCGACGCCCGCCGCCTGCCCGGCGTGGTGATGATGATCAGCAGACGGGGGCGGTTGGTATACACCCAGTCCCTGGGCCAGATGAGCGTTGGCGAACCGATGCGCGTGGACGCCATCTTCCGCCAGTACTCCATGACCAAACCCTGGACGTCGGTGGCGGCGATGCAGTTGATGGAGGAGGCCCGGCTGCAGTTGACCGATCCGGTCTCCAAGTATCTTCCTGCCCTCAAAGCCATGCAGGTCAGCACGGCGGAAGGCGAAGCCAGTCCAGGCAAGCCAAACTACATCCTCAAGCCGGCGGTGCGTGAAATGACTGTGCAGGATCTGCTGCGGCATACCGCCGGGCTGGTCTACGGCGAACTCACCGCCAACGGCCCGGTGCGGGACGGTTATGCTGACGCCGGCTTCTTTGCCCGCGACGGCGGTAGCTACGACATGCGGGGGATGACTCCGGCGCAGCAGATCGAGCGTCTCGGCGGCGTGCCGCTGGCACGGCAGCCAGGCAGTACTTTCGAGTACGGCATCGCCACCGACATATTGGGACGCGTGGTCGAGGCGGTCAGCGGCCTGCGCTTGGGCGACTTCCTGGCTGAGCGCCTGTTCCGGCCCTTGGACATGAAGGACAGCGCCTTCATGGTGCCGGCACGGGATCTCGCCTGGGTGGCGCAGCCCTTCGACCAGGGCCCGGCCACTGGCACGCCCAACCGCTTGATCGATGTCAGTATCGAACCTGGCAACGACTCTGGCGGCGCCGGCGGCGTGTCCACCGCCATGGACTATCTGCGCTTCGGGCTGATGCTACTCAACGGCGGCACGCTGGACGGCGCGCGCGTACTGAGCCGGACCAGTGTCGAGCTGATGACCGCCGACCACCTCGGGACTGGCATGCAGGTGCCGGTCACTCCGGGCGAACTGCTGTTTGGCGTGCAGGGTTACAGCTTTGGTCTGGGTTTTGCCGTGCGGCAGCATACCGGCATCGGGCAGGTGGCGGGTTCGCCCGGTGAGTTCATGTGGGCGGGCTTCGGTGGCACTTTCTTCTTTGTCGATCCACGCGAACAACTGGTGGCGATCTACATGTCCCAAGCGCCCGGTAAGTCGCGTCAGTACTACCGACGCATGTTCAAACAGCTGGTGATGCAGGCCATAGTGGACTAGGCAATGGCGACAGATCGCATGGTCCATCGTCTGCCTCGTTGTTGAGCACAACTAGCACGGGACGCATATGAGACTCGCAAGCAAGGTGGCGATCATCGTTGGCGCCGGTCAAAGCCCCGGCGAGGGAATCGGCAACGGCCGCGCCACGGCCCTGCGCTTCGCGCGCGAAGGCGCACGTGTGCTGGTAGTGGACCGCGATGTGGAGTCGGCGCAGGACACCGTGGCGCTGATCAAAGAGGAGGGTGGCGAAGCCCTGTCCTGCCGGGCCGATGTCACCGACGAATCCACGCTGGCGTCGGCCGTCGACCTTGCCATGAAGCAGTGGTCGCGCATCGACATCCTGCACAACAATGTCGGCGTCAGCATCGCAGGTGGCGACGCGCCGTTGCTGGAACTCACCGAAGCGGTGTTCGATCGTGTCAGCGCCATCAATCTGCGCGGCACCATCATGGCATGCAAGCACGTCGTGCCGATCATGCGGGCGCAGCGCGAGGGGGTCATCCTAAGCATCTCGTCGATCGCCGCCTACATTGACTACCCTCTAGTGGTGTACAAGGCCACCAAGGCGGCGATGATCGCCTTCACTCAGCAACTGGCGTTGCAGAACGCCCCTTTTGGTGTACGCGCCAATGTCATCCTTCCCGGACTCATGAATACGCCCATGGCGGTGGATACACGGGCACGCTCGCACGGCAAGGATCGGGCAACCGTAGAAGCGGAACGCAACGCCAAGGTGCCGCTGCGCGCGCGCATGGGCACGGCGTGGGACGTGGCCAACGCGGCTCTGTTCTTGGCGTCGGATGAAGCCAACTTCATCACCGGTGTCGCACTACCTGTGGACGGCGGGGCGCTGGTGAAAATCGGATGAGTGCCCCATGAGCACCGGTAAGGCACTCATCATTGGCGGCAGCGTCGCGGGTCTGTTCGCCGGCAATCTTCTGCATCGCGCCGGGTGGGACGTGCAAATCCACGAACGCGTACCCGAGCCCCTCGCCAGCCGCGGCGCCGGTATCGCCACTCACGACGAGCTCATGAGTGTCCTGCAGCGCGCCGGTGTCGACAGCCGTGAGACGGTCGGGGTGAGTGTGCAGTCCCGCGTAGTGTTTGGCCGCGACGGCGGCGTGGCAGGCGAGTATCGCTATCCGCAAGTCTTGACTTCGTGGGGGCGGATCTATGAACTGTTGCTGGCACAGTTTCCCGCGCAGCGCTACCACCAGGGGCGTAATCTGATCGCCATTGAACAGACCGGTGACGGCGTGACCGCCCGTTTCGAACAGGGTGAACTGGTGCACGCCGACCTCTTGATCGGCGCCGACGGCCTGCGCTCCACCGTGCGTGCTGCACTATTGCCGGAGGTGAGGCCCCAGTACGCCGGTTACGTGGCCTGGCGTGGCGTTGCCGATGAACGCAGCTTGTCCGCCGCCACCCACGCCGATCTGTTTGGCCGCTTTGGCTTCTGCCTGCCCGAAAGGGAGCAATTGGTGGGCTACCCTATCGCAGGCGAAGGCAACAGCACGCAGGCAGGCAAGCGCCGCTACAACATTGTTTGGTACCGTCCCGCCGATGAGACGAATGATCTTCGCGCCATGCTCACCGATGCCCAGGGCAGGGTGCATGAAGGGGGTATCCCGCCGCCTCTCATCCGCGTCGAGGTGGTGAATCAGGTGCGTGCCGATGGTCACCGGTTGCTGGCCCCTCAGTTCGCCGAGGTACTCGAGCGTACGGCACAGCCGTTTTTTCAACCAATATTCGATCTGGCCTCCACGCGCCTGGTGTTTGGGCGTGTGGTGTTGATCGGTGACGCCGCATTCGTCGCCCGGCCGCACGTGGGTATGGGGGTTACCAAAGCCGGCAGCGATGCCGCCGCACTGGTCGATGCGCTCGCCGGTGCATCGGCGCCTTATGACGAGGCGCTGGCACGGTTCGAGGCGGCGCGGATGCACGTGGGCGCCGCCATGATCGCCCGTGCCCGCCACCTCGGCGCCTATATGCAAGCGCAGATCAAGACTCCGCAGGAGCGTGAGATGGCCGCGCGCTACCGCACCCCGGATGCCGTCATGCGGGAAACCGCCGTGCGGTTCGCCATTCCGGCCGCCTAATTCAGCAGGAGGACATCACCATGAAAGTTGGCAAGCTCGATCACTACACCATCCGAACCACCGATCTGGACGCCTCGCGCAAGTTCTACACCGAGGTCATGGGCTTTACCGTCGGGCATCGCCCGCCCTTCAAGTTTCCCGGTCTGTGGATCTACAACGGCGGCAGTTTTCCGGATACCTATGGCGTCGTCCATATCATCCACGTCGATCCCAATGACAAAGAAGCGCTCAACGCCTACATGGGTGACCGCTATGATGTTAACATGATGCAGGGCACCGGCACTGTTGATCATATGGCGTTTCGCGCCACCGGCTTCCAAGAGACCAAGACCAAGCTGCGCGGCATGAACATTCCTTTCCGCGAGGCCACCGTGCCGGCGTTGGGATTGCATCAGGTATTTCTGGAAGATCCCAGCGACGTCACGATCGAACTGAATTTCTTCGCCAACGACCAAGGGTGATTCTCGCTCTGGCGGGCGGTGTCGGCGGCGCCAAGCTCGCCAGTGGGCTGGCGCGGGTGCTGCCGCCTGAGGCCTTGACGCTCGTCGTCAATACCGGCGATGACTTCGAGCACTTGGGTCTGCACGTCTCGCCCGATCTCGACACCGTGATGTACAACCTCGCTGGCCGGCATAACCGCGAAACCGGCTGGGGTGTTGCGGGCGAAACCTGGCATTTCATGACGGCCCTGGAACAGTTGGGCGGTGATACCTGGTTCAAACTGGGCGACCGTGATCTGGCGGTGCATGTGGAACGAACCCGCCGTCTTCGCGCCGGAGAAACGCTGAGTGCAGTCACGGCGTCCCTGGCTCTCCGGTTTTGCATCGCGCCGCGACTGGCACCCATGAGCGATGATGTCGTGCGCACCATCGTGCATACGGACAAGGGCGAACTCGAGTTCCAGGACTACTTTGTCCGCCGGCGTTGCGAACCCGTGGTACGGCGCCTCGAATATCGTGGGGCCGCGCAGGCCGCGCCGAGTCGGGTCCTGCGGGAAGCGCTGGCCGATCCGCGTCTGCGCGCGGTGGTCATCTGCCCTTCGAATCCCTATCTCAGCGTCGCACCTATGCTGGCGCTGCCCACAGTGCGGGCAAGCCTGGGCGCGCTCGACGTGCCAGTGATCGTGGTGTCTCCCATCATTGGCGGTCGTGCGCTCAAGGGACCGGCAGCCAAACTGATGAGCGAGCTCGGTCACACGCCGTCGGCGCTGACCGTGGCGGAGTTCTACCGCGACGTCATGGACACTTTGGTAATCGACACGGAGGACGAGTCTCTGGTTTCCGTGCTGGCGGATCTCGGCGTGTCGTGCCAGGTGACATCGACGATCATGCGGAACGACGCCGACCAGGAGGGTTTGGCGCGTCAGCTGTTGAACCGAATAGGGGCTTGACGTACGGGCGTTATTGGAGCGAGGCAGACGAGGCTTAAGCCTGCCAGAATGACACGTCCAATAAGATGGAGATCTCCATGGCTATGCAATTCAAAGGCGTATACCCAGCGCCGCCCACACCCATCGCGTCTGACGGACGGGTTCACGAGGCGGCTTTGCGCGCACTGCTGGAAGACAATCTTTCCCACGGTGTGGATGGCTTCTGGATGGCCGGCACGACTGGCGAGGGCCCGATTCTGACTGAGGCGCAGCGCGATGCCGTGGCCAGCATCTCGGCTGAGGTCTGCAAGGGCCGCGGCCGTGTCATCATGCATGTCGGTGCCCTTAGTACCGAGAGCGCGGTAAAGGCAGCGCGTCACGCCCGCCGGGCCGGTTGCGATGCGGTGTGTTGTTTGCCGCCGTTCTTTTTTCCCAGCGGCGAGCGTTCGCGCATTGCCCACTACCAGGCCGTCGCTGAGGCCGCCGGCGATTTGCCGTTCTTCGTCTACAACTTGCCGCAGCTCACGGCGGTGGAGACCGAGCCGGCGCTGATGCAAAAATTCCAGCGTGCCATCCCCACCTTGGCTGGACTCAAGCACTCGGCGCAAAACTTCGCTCACATCCGGGTGTTTGCCGACATGGGGCTGCAGTGCTTTTCCGGCAACGGTGCCTACCCCCTTGGCTCGCTCACCATGGGCGCGGTTGGCACGATCGACGCGCCATTGGCGCTCGCGCCCTGGCTGTACGTGGCCTTGCATCGCGCCTGGGAAGCCGGAGATTTGGCCCGCGCCCAGACGCTTCAGGCGCAGGTGCGGCCGGTCGTCGATCTGGTGTGGATGTACTTCGCCATGGCCGATGTGTGCAAGGCGGTGCTGTCCGAGCGCCTGGGAATCGACTGCGGGCGCTCCGTTCCGCCCGTCAATCAGTTGAGTGAAATTGAGCGCGTCGAGGTCCTGCGGGTGGCGCGGGCCCTGGGCGTCACCCGCGCGCCGTGACTCAGGGCGGGGTCACGCGGCACAGCACGGGCGGCGGATTCTTGGCGGCGTCGAAGTAGCCTTCGGTCTTCCAGCCAAAGGTGGTGTTCTCGGCATCGTACTGTGCGCCAGGTTGTCCAGCCTTGACGAATAAAGTGGCGTAGATGGGCATGATGATCTGGTGATCCTCTGCCCGCAGCCATACCTCGCCGGTCGGACCCTTGAAGCGCACCGTTCTGAGCGCCGCTGCGACTTTCGCCGGATCGTCGTTGCCAGCCTTGCGTAGCGCCGCATTCAGCAGTTGTGGCAAGGCATGGTTGGGTAGCCAGGAGTAATCGATCTTGTACTTCGCCTTGAAGGCGTTGGCCTGCGGCAGAAAGGGTGTGTTCTCGATGTTCGGGTGCCAGAAATTGATCGAGTGCACCCGGCCGGCGCCGGCCGCGCCGATGGCCGCGGGTGCCCCTGGCAGACCCGCCATCGGCGCATAGACCTGAGTGGTCAGGCGCGTCGCATTGGCGGCCTTCACCAGCAAGGCGAGATCGTTGCCCCAGTTGCCGGTGACGATGGCGTCGGCCTTGGCTGCCGCCACCTTGGCGATATACGGCGCGAAATCCTTGACCTTGCCCAGCGCGTGCAGGTCTTCGCCTACTACCTGGATGTCGGGCCGCTTGCGCGCCAGCATGGACTTGGCATCCTTCGCCACGCTGTGGCCCCAGACGTAATCCTGATTGATGATGTAGATCCGTTTGATTGCCGGGTTGCGTGCAACAGCATCGGTGACCGCTTCCATGATCATGTGGCCATGAGGCGCGAAGCGGAAGTGCCAGTAGTGGCACTTCTCTTCCGTGAGTGCCGGATCCAGCGCGCCATGATTGAGATAGATCACCAGTTTGTCGGGATTACGCGCGTTGTGTTTTGCTACCGCCTCGGAACCCGCATGGGCATTGTTGGAGCCCGCGCCTTGAATGATGAACTTGGCGCCCCGGGAAATCGCCGCCTGTACCTGCAGACCAGTTTCTTGCGGATTACTCTTGTTGTCGAGCGGAATGAGTTCGTACTTACGATTGAGCACTCCGCCCTGGGCGTTGAGGCGATCGAATTCCCACTGAAACCCATACTGGGCGGACTGGCCGATATTGGCAAACGGACCCGACAAGGGCTCGATCAGTGCCACCCGGATGGGATCAGCCGCGCGGGTCGAGCCTGCCATCAGACCCATCCCGCACAGAACGACGCAGGCGAAACGCAGCAACGAAGCGATCATGGTTCTCCTCCACAGATTGGACCCGACTATCTCAAAGTAAACACGCGCGGCTTGGTCTCCAACCCGGAATGACGACCACGCCACGACCCTTTGCGCAGTTCCCAAATGCGTCTCAGATTACTCGCTGCCGTCGCGAATGCGGGCACGCTTGGGCCCGGCAAAGCCGAACAGATAGGCTGCCACTTTGCGCATCTGGATCTCCTCGGAGCCCTCGGTGATGCGATAGCGGCGATGATGCCGGTAGATATGCTCAAAGGGCTTGTGGCGCGAGTAGCCAATGCCGCCGTGGACCTGCATGGCCCGGTCGGCTGCCTCGCAGCACAGGCGATTGCCCCAGAAGTTGCACATGGACACCTTGTCCGAAAGCTGACGCTCGATGTCCTTGTGGTCCAACCGATCCATTTCCCACGCAGTCTTGCGAATCAACAGGCGCAGCATCTCGGCCTGGGTGGCAAGTTCCACCAAGGGAAACTGGATGCCTTGATTGTCCGCCAGCGCGCGCCCGAAGGGTTTGCGTTCACGGGCGTACTTCACCGCTTCGTCGATGCAATACACCGCCGCGCCCAGAGATGAGGCGGCCTGACGAATGCGGTTCTGGTGCACAAAACTCTGCGCTATGCGCAGCCCTTGGTCGACCTCGCCCCAGTAACTGCCCTCGGGCACCCACACGTCGGTGAAACTCACCCGCGGGTGATCGGTGGGCATATTGAAGGTCCACAGCCACTCTTCGATTTTCACGCCGGGGGTGTTGGTGGCTACGATGAAGCAGGTGATGCCCTCAGCCTCACCATCCTTGCCACTGGTGCGGGCAAAGGTCATGCAGTGTGTGGCGACGTGCATGCCGGTCGCCCACATTTTTTCGCCGCGGATCAGCCAGCCGGCGTGACCATGCCGGGTCTCACGTACTGCGGTGGTCTCCATGAAAGTGGCGTCCGAGCCGTGATTGGGTTCGGTGAGTCCGAATGAGGCGCGCATGGCTCCGGTATAGAGCGCGTCGAAATCGCGCTGGTACTGCGCGGGGGTGGCAAAGTGCTTGAACATCAGCACAAAGGGCTGGTTCGCTACGATGGAGTGCTCGTTTTGCAGGTCGTTGTGAAGCCCCAGGCCCTTGGCCGCCAGATGTTCCCGGATGACGGCCAGGTCGAGTTGGGAGCCGTCGCGGCCACCCAGTTCCTTGGGCCAAGCGTAGCGGAAGTGGCCAGCGGCGTCGGCGCGACGCTGCGCCTCCGCCAGCAGCGCCTCCCATTCTTCCTTGGGCAGGCCGCCGCGTTCCCAGTCGGTGCGCTCATACTCGCGCCGGTAGTCGAAGAACCGCATGTTGTCGTTCTCCCGCTCGAGCGGTTTGATCTGGGCTTCGATGAAATCGTCCAGCTCGGTCAGGTACGCCACCAGCGGCTGGGGCAGGTCAAAGTTCATGGTGCGGATTCCTTCGGGGATGTGGCGTCGATTAGTCAGTACACTCGGGGAATGATAGCGAGGTCCCCGGCCGCATGACCACAGAAATCTACGACGCGCTGACACGGCTGGCGCGCCGCCTGCGCGGGCCGTCGGCGCGGCTTCTGGCCTGCAAACATCTTTCGGGTGGCGCCAGCCTGGAAACCTGGGCGTTTGAGATCGGGGAGAAGGGCGCATCGGAGCGTATGATCCTGCGGCGTCGGGCCGATATCTCCAGTGCCGCGGTCGTGCTGACACTGGACCTGAGGACCGAGGCCCTGCTCCTGCAAGCGGCGTTGGCGCACGCTGTACCATTGCCGGGCGTAGCGCATGTGTGTGACGAGAGCGATGGCCTGGGTGAGGCCATCATCTTGCGTTTCATCGAGGGCGAAGCGCTCGGGCGCAAGATCGTCGGCGATTCGCGTTTCAATGCGATACGTCCCCGGCTGGCCGGGCAGTGCGGGCGCATTCTGTCTTCGATCCATTGCATGGCTGTGCCAGTGGGCGCAGTGCTTCCCACGGAACGGGCGCGGGAAGTTCTTGCGCGCTACGAAGCCTTGTATCGTGCGAGTGATCTACAACGTCCGGTTCTCGAGCTGGCGTTCCAGCACTTGCGGCGGAGCGCGCCCAGTGACGGCCCTGCCGTGCTGCTGCACGGCGACTTTCGCAACGGCAATTTTCTGGTCGACGCCTCGCGCGGCATTGTCGCCGTGCTCGACTGGGAGTTGGCCCATCGGGGCGATGCGGCGGAGGATCTGGGTTGGCTTTGCGTCAACTCCTGGCGCTTCGGTCATCCCGAGCGTCCGGTGGGTGGATTCGGCGACTACGAAATGCTGTTGGAGGCTTACGCGGCGACAGGGACTGAGCCGCCCAGCCTGTCTCGCTTGCGGTACTGGCAGGCCATGGGTTCGCTAAAGTGGGCGGTGATGTGCCTGGGCATGTACAACAGCTGGGCGTCTGGCAAGACGCGCTCTCTCGAGCGTCCCATGATCGGACGACGCATCAGTGAAACTGAAATCGATTTGCTCAATCTGTTGGAGGCGGGGCTATGAGTACCCATCCGAACACTTTCGAAATCCTGGGAGCGGTAATTCAGTGGATCGAGGAGATTCAGCCGCAGCTCAACGAGCGCAACACCTTCCTCGCGCGCGTCGCGGTGAATGCGCTCGCCACGGTCGAGCGCGAACTGGAGATGGGCGACAGCGGGCGCGCGGCTGCGAAGGAAAGATTGGCCCAGTGGTTGAAGCGGTCAGGCGAGCTTGAGGAACTGACCCGAGAACTTTGCGACCGACTGCGGTCCGGCGAGGTTGATGTGTCTACACCGGGTCTCTTGGGGTTGCTCCGGAGCAATACCTTGATGCAGTTGGCTATTGATCAGCCGCGGTATCGCCACTCGCGCAGCGGATAGGAGAACGTGCCGAAAATGAGTGACGAAAATGAGTAGCGAAAGCGAGTGACGCAAATGCTGACTGGCGGCTGGCGAACCTGCGGGCCTATGGCGGCGCTTATGTGCGCACTGTGCGCAGGAGCAACAACCAAGGATGCGTGGGCTCGAGATGGCAATGTAATGGCCCCGGGGGTGGCGCGAGTCGTGTACTTCGATTCGTCTGGAACGCTTCGCGCGCGAATCGTAGATCAGGAGTACGAGGGGCGTTGGCATCGGACCAGACCTGAGGCACTGCGGATGCTGCCACGCTATTGGCGCGAGAGTCGCGCAAGTCTGGGTCTGGCGAGCGTGGCGCGCGCTGAATTGACGGGACCCAGGGCAGCCGTGCTGGCCTGTGAGTTCGCCATCATCGAAGGTCATCCTGACGGTGTGTGCGAAGATTCGTCGCGGGTCTACTATCTGCTGCCTTGAATCATCTGCGCCGCTTTCTCCGCGATCATCATGGTGGCCGCGGCGGTGTTGGCGGAGGTGATGGTGGGCATCACCGACGCGTCCACCACTCGAAGATTCTGCACACCGTGAACGCGTAGCTGCGCATCGACCACCGCGCCGGGACCCTCAGCGCGGCCCATGCGGGCGGTACCGTTGAGGTGGTACGAGGACACGCCAAAGCGGCGGGCGAAGTCGAGCAGTTCGTCATCGCTTTGCGCCTGGGAACCGGGGTGAGTTTCGCTGGTCACCAGCGCTGCCAATTCTGAC
>Ga0194131_10006083_pt1 | contig 16971 bp, 16 predicted proteins | sample TA2KigO120mmetaG_FD_148631 | JGI IMG/M metagenome (GOLD analysis project Ga0194131, IMG submission 148631) | Freshwater microbial communities from Lake Tanganyika, Tanzania - TA2015053 Kigoma Offshore 120m | ecosystem: Environmental > Aquatic > Freshwater > Lake | place: Tanzania: Lake... | reverse complement strand
TTTAGGGTAATTCCTTATACCTGCGCCCTTTAAGTGGGCTTTTTAAGAGGTTCAAACGGCCATGAAGTTCGTTCACGGTACGCAAGTTATTGGCCGTTTGAGGAGGGGATAGGATCGGACCCGCCTCTTAAAAAGCCCACTTAAAGGGCGCAGGCATGAATTCCCTCAAAAAAAGCCTTAATTTTTAGCTCCCTACCATTGACCTTCTTCTAAGGGTTAACATACTGTGGTTAAGAGAAGGTGGGTGCTTATGGATGCATCACAAAAAAACATCGAACTCCCTGAACTTATTCCAGTCTTGCCGATACGAAATACGGTGCTTTTTCCAAATACCGCGGTTCCGTTAATTGTGGGAAGAACCAAAAGTATCAAGACCGTTAGACAAGCTCAAAAAATGGGAGATTTGCTACTCGTCATTACACAAAAGGATCCCAGCAAAGAAAAACCCCAAGTTGAGGATCTCTTTTCAGTAGGCGTTGTATGTTTAATTTCGAAGATCACGCATCTTGAAAAAGAAAGTTTACAGATCGTCGCTAATGGCCTTTTCAGATTCCAAATCACCGAACTTGTAGAGCAGGAGGGTTATCTAGCCGCAAAAGGTTTTCAGTTACCCGATATCACTTCAACTCACACTGAACGAGTCGAAGCGATTGCAACCGAAATTCGTCAATTAGGAAAAACCATTTTAACTCTGTCCGGAGCTCCGGGTGCTGATGCCCTAATTAAACTTCTCAATCAAATTGAAGATCCCGCTCAAGTAGCAGACTTAGGTTGTACGTTCATACATCTTAATACGGCTTCAAAACAAAAGCTGCTAGAGATCTCCGATCTTGAGGAGAGACTAAATACGTTATTATCGGAGATGATTCGAGAAAAAGAGAAAGTAATGCTCCAAAATGAAATCCAGAATAAAATGATGGATCGCCTAAGTAAGGATCAAAGAGAGCAACTCTTAAGAGAACAACTGAAAACTATTTCAGAGGAGTTGGGGGATGAAACAAAAACTACCGATGGAACGGCGAAAAAAATTGAGGAAGCCGGTTTCCCCGATGATGTTTTGAAAATAGCACTAGAGGAATTAAAACGACTTAACTCTATTCCTAAAGCCTCTCCCGAACATCATGTGATTAGGACCTACTTGGATTGGCTATTAGCCGTTCCCTGGAGTAAAAATTCGGGCACCCCTAGTGAAGCAATCGATTTAAAGAAGGCCCGAGAAATTTTAGAGGCTGAACATTTCGGTATAGAAAAGGTAAAGAAACGAATTCTTCAATTCTTAGCCGTAACCAAATTAAAAAAAGACATGAAGGGTCCGATTCTTTGTTTAGCCGGACCTCCTGGAGTAGGAAAAACCAGTATTGCTCAGTCGATGGCTAAGGCTTTAGGACGAAACTTCGTTCGAATCAGCTTTGGGGGAGTCCGTGATGAAGCTGAAATTCGAGGGCACCGAAGAACCTACATCGGAGCTATGCCCGGACGAATTATACAAGCGATGAAACGAGCTCAAGTTAAAGACCCTCTGATACTCCTTGATGAGATTGATAAGTTAGGAAACGATTTTCGAGGGGATCCTTCATCGGCTCTTTTAGAGGTCTTAGATCCGGAACAAAATCACACTTTTGTCGATCACTATCTAGACGTTCCGTATGATCTTTCCTCGGCCTTTTTTGTGACAACTGCGAACATGGTAGAAACTATCCCTCCTGCATTAAGAGATCGTTTAGAAATCATTGAGATGAGCAGTTACTCAAAGCTAGAGAAAATGGAGATAGCAAAACGACATCTAATTCCTAAGGTCATTGCTGATCACGGTATTTCATCGAATACCTTATCCATCACTGATGAAGCTCTCGGTCATCTCATCGAAGCCTACACCCGAGAGGCGGGAGTAAGAAGTCTCACTCGGTCATTAGCGCATATTTGCAGAGGAGCCGCGGAGCAATTGGCCGGTGAAAATCCACCGCTACAAATACGCGTTACGCCAAATGACGTTGAAACTATCCTTGGTCCACAAAAACTTTTTCCGGAAGTGGTTGAAACAGAAGTTAAACCTGGAATTGTTACTGGCCTTGCTTGGACTGCGGTTGGCGGCGAAATTTTACAAATCGAAGTCGCTCGAATGGAAGGAAAAGGGGGACTCATTTTGACCGGCCAATTAGGAGATGTCATGAAGGAGTCGGCGCAAATCGCACTCAGTCTCCTGCGTTCGCAATTAGGCAAATCGGCCGACTTTAAATTTGACCAATCCGATTTTCATATTCATGTACCAGCAGGGGCTATTCCGAAAGACGGACCTTCGGCGGGAACCTCTATTTTCTTGGCTCTAGCCAGTTTGATCCAAAATAAATCGGTCAAAAGCCAGCTGGCTCTCACAGGAGAGATCACTTTAAGAGGCAATGTTCTTCCTGTAGGGGGAATTAAGGAGAAAGTCATTGCAGCTCACAGAGCAGGTGTCACCACCGTCTTACTCCCAGAAAAAAATGTGGGCGATTTAAAGGATGTAAGCGATGAAGTGAAAAGTTGCATGACCTTTCACCTAATAGGAGATATAGCTCAAGTTTTAAATTTGTCTGGATTGGAGGGATTTGGCTTCGTGCCCAAAGCAATCCCGGTCAGCGCTCCCGGTCAAGACGCTCGTCCCCCGCTGGCTAATTAACTTCTATCGCATTTCGCAACACAATTTAACTACGGCAACGGTTTTGACTTGCTCTTGGACTGCTCAATCTTATTCGCAAGCTCTTTAAGCTTTTTTCTCTGTTCAGGAGAAAACGAGTTGGCAAAGGATTCAGGATCTTTTTCGGCCTTCTGCAAAATTTTTTCCATTTTGTCCGGATCCCCTTGAGCCTCACTGGCTAGGGTGTCCATCACATCACCAGCAAGTTTATAGATATCTTCGGAAAACTCTCCCCCCACCTCTTTCACAAGCTCATCAGACTTAGCTGCTTTGGGGTCCTTTTTTAAATTTTCAGATCGTTTTGAGGGATCAAGGAACTCTTGTTTTGCATCTCTTAAGTTCTGCTCTTGCTCTTTTGATAAAGTCTCTGCATAAACGGGGTTTCTACCCATGTCCGCACAAAACGCGATTTGGAACACAATTAGAAGAAATGCTCGTGAACTATTCATGTAATTCTCCCAAATTAAATTTAAGCGTACTCTTTATTTTATCTAAATCCCCATCATTTTTCGCTGGTATAATCTCTAACAGGTAGGCCATCAACGCATAAACATCTATGACTCTGATTTCAGAGACCTTTTTCCCCTTCTTGACTCCGGGACCTCGAATAAGAAATATCGCCTGCATATCTTCTAGACAGTTATCGTAACCGTGAAGACCAAAAACTCCCGGTTTTAACGAAGCAAAAATCCCGGAATCTAAATACCACCCAAGATCAGCCAAAAACACTAAAGGAGAAATTCGTCTATGATTTGAGTATTGAAACTTCTTAGCCAATTGGGTCTTATCAAACACTTTAAAATGAACTGAAGATTTTTTAACTCTTGCTAGGATACGAGCTTCTTCATCTTTTCCTCTGGGCCAAACTAAAGCAAGAGCCCCTTTTCCGACAATTCTTGCCTCGTCGGACTTGACATAGTTTTTAAGATCAATTCGATGCCCTCTTTCTACTCGAGCCATTCCGTGGTCAGAGAGCAATATCACATAGGTATCTTTTTCCAAGTCTCGAGCCTTTAATCCCTCCATCAATTGCCCTATAGCTTTATCAAGTCTACGAATCGCCTCATTGATTTTTGGAGAATCTGGTCCATATTGATGGCCAGCACTATCAGCATCTTCAAAATACAAGGTAATAAGTTGAGGCCTTTGGTCTTGAGGCAAATCTAACCACTTGAGAACCTGTTCGACTCTCTTTTCTTTTGTAAGACTTTGATCGTAAGGTAACCAGTAGGTGGGTCGGTATCCCGCTATCTCAGCTGAACTTCCTACCCAAAACATAGTTGCTGTTTTAACTTTCTGTTTCTCTGCCGTCACCCAAATCGGTTCCCCCTCCCACCACTCGCTTCTATCCACTTCTTGTGTATTTCCGATCTCAAATTCTCTTTTTGTCACCGGATCCCACATTGAATTATTGACGATTCCATGATGTTCCGGCAGCAACCCTGTGACTATGGAGTAGTGATTTACAAAAGTTACTGAGGGAAAAACAGGCTTAAGATGAGAGGCTTGAGTGCTTGAGCTGATAAATTTTTCAAATTCAGGGGTTTTCACTTTATTGAAATAATCAGCTCGAAACCCATCCATTGAAACCACAATGACAGTAGGGCGTTTACTTGTCTCAGCCGTAAGCAAAGGCAATAGTGCTAAAGCCACACTTGAACTTAAGCAGACTAAGAGAAACACTATTTTCATTTTGTTAAGCCTTAACTCCTCGGAGTTTTAAAATTCGTCTCCAAGGAGCAGGATGGGAATAAGTAAAAAACTCGACGATAGGATTTGGCCTAAATAATCCGCGGTTTTGATAAGTTAAACGTTCCAAAGAATCGGCTAATTTCTCCCCGCTGCCGATTCTCTCAAAAGCAAATCGATCGGCTAGTCTCTCGCGCCATCTTGAAAAAAGAGTTTGTACGAGTCCCACCGGTATTTGAACGATTGAAAAAAGAACAAAAAAACACAAGACTCCAAAGGGATGAATCATCCCTGTCTGAAAATAGGGATTGAGATATTGTTCTAGCGCACCTTGAACAATGTAAAAAATAAGAAAAAGAAAAGCACTTGATAAGACAATTCCCTTCCATAGATCGTTATGAACCTGATGCCCCAACTCATGAGCAAAGACGGCCTCAACCTCTTCCGGAGAAAACTTTTTGTAGAGCGTGTCTCCGATCATGATTCTTTTGGTTTTTCCTAATCCAACAAAGGCGGCATTTCCTTTTTCAGTTTTCTCTCCCATCCCCAAATGATAAACCTCTCTGACTTCGACTCCGAATCTCTCGCACATTTTAAGTAGTCTTTCTTTGAGAGGCCCCGATTCCATAGGTTCAAGTTTAAAAAAGATCGGAATAAGAATCACTGGAGCTAATTGAGCTAATACAATCGACACAGCTACAAATAAAATGGCAGTTACTATCCACCAGTTTCCTTCAAGGTGAGCGACGCATAAATACAAAATACCAAGGAAAACCGTTCCCAAAATCGCTCCTAAAATCCACCCCTTAACTTTGTCCCAAAACCAACCGGCATAAGACTGTTTCGAAAGCTCGTAAGATCTTTCAATCCAATGATGGCTGATACTAAATAGAAATGTGGCCATCTCTAAAACGGCCGAGATAATTCCAAAATAGGCAAGCCAAACTAAAAAAGTATATTGAAGATTTTTCTCTAGATAATCTTCCAACTGAAAAGCTCTAAGGCTTACAACAAACCAAACCAACAACCCCAAGGTTAAAAAAGTCCTACCCATACTCAGAACCCGATGGCTCCAAAGATAAGGTTTCACGTTTTTATCATGTTCAAGCCAAGCTGACGGAAGCGAAAGAGTCGTCTTCATGAATTAAGCATGGAGGAGGACTCTGCGGTAGTCAAATAACGTTCCATCCCTTCTTTCATATTTCCATCAAAAACAAGTCTTCCCGCCTCAAGATTGAGAGACCTGTCACAAAGTGTCTGAACTCGCTCAGAATCATGGGAAACGAACAAAATAGCTTTACCCTCTTTTTTTCTCTCGATCATTTTGTCAATCGCCCTCTTTTGAAAGGCAACATCACCTAACTCAAGGACTTCATCTAAAAGTAAAATATCGGCACTTAGGTGCGCAGCCACGGAGAAAGCAAGCCGAGTGTACATTCCCTTAGAATAATGCTTTACCGGAGTATCTATGAATGGCTCATTCCCTGAGAATTGAACAATAGCATCAAAGTAAGAAGTAACCTCTTTGCGCTTCATTCCTAAAAAGGCTCCATTGAGATAAATATTTTCTCTTCCTGTCAGATCCGGATGAAAGCCGCTTCCCACTTCTAAAATAGAGGCCAATCGACCACGTAATAAAGCCTCCCCTTCAGTGGGATCAGTTAAACTTGCCAAAATTTTTAATAACGTTGATTTCCCCGCTCCATTTGCCCCTAAAATTCCCACCGCTTGACCCGGTTCGACTTTAAACGAAATATTTCGAAGAGCCCAAAAAGAACGGTCAACCTCATCGCTTTTAACCAAACTTTTTTTTCGCAAAGTCTCTTTCCACCAAAAATGGAAAGAATCTCTAAGCGAGCCAAAACCCCGCTGGCCTAGTCGATACGACTTCGATAGATTTTTAACTTCGATAAGCGATTTCATACCGTGTCAATAAAGTTTCGTTGAGCCCGATTAAAAAATAATACTCCCGAGAAACAAACTAAAACGCAGACCAAAAAGGAAACCATTTGCATCTCAAAAGGAACCCTAGTTGTTCCAAAAAGAGAAGAACGAAATGAAAGAATAATAGAAGAGACCGGATTGGCCATCACCACCCACTGCCAATCGGAGGGAACAAGACTTAAAGAATAACTGATGGGAGAAGCATACATCCACACAGTCAATCCTAACGCAGTCAGGTGATGGAAATCTCGATACTTTGAAGTTAAACCGGCAACCCAAGTGCCCACTCCAAGACTCAACAACCCTAGCTGAAAGAGCCATAACGGAATCAACACGATTTCACCAGTCATCTTAAAAACAGGCCTCTCAACGGAAAAATAAAAAAACAAGTAAAGAGCCAATAAAACAGTAGACTGAATGAGAAGTGAAAAAAAATGGGAACACAGGAGCGAAATGGGGAGAAAAATTCTAGGGAAGTAGACCTTCTTACACAGTTCGGCGTGATGAAGCATTGAAACCGAGATAGCTCCCAATGCGCTTGAAAGAAAATTCCAAATCAAAATCCCGGAAAAGTAAAACAAAACCGGTGGAACGCCATCGGTCGGGACTTTCATCGTCTTTGAGAAAAGGAACACAAAGGTGAGGGCCATCAATGAGGGTTGCAAAACCACCCAAACCGGACCAAGTAGAGTCTGTTTATATTTTGCAACAAACTCTCTTCGAACCATTAAAAAAAGCAGATCTCGGTAGTGGATGAGAGCTTTCAAGTCAAAAGACAGCCAACCTTTATCTGCCTTAATGACCTTTGTAAAAGTCTCGCTCACCCCACCCCTGCTAAAAGATTTAACGCTGAACCGGCTTTGAACCACCCAATTTGATCTTCGGTCATTGAATGATTAAGTAAAACCTGGTCGTGAGTTCCATCCGCGTGGTGAAGAACTGCTGTTATCTGTTTTTTTGGCGCTAAGTCCTTCAATCCCAAAACACTGATTCGATCCGTTTCTCGGACCTTGTCGTAATCTTGAGGCTTATCAAAAGTAAAAGGCAAAATACCCTGTTTCTTCAGGTTGGTTTCATGAATCCGTGCAAAGCTCTTAACAATGACAGCAGCTCCATTGAGAAATCTCGGAGACATCGCAGCATGCTCACGGCTGCTACCTTCTCCATAATTCTCATCTCCAACAACTACCCAACGCAGTCCTTGAGCTTTATAGTCTCGAGCCACTGCAGGCACACCTTGAACTTCTGAAGTCCGCAAGTTTTTTATCGTTCCGGCTTGTCCCGTAAAAGCATTGATAGCCCCAGTAAACATGTTGTCACTAATGTTATCCAAATGACCTCGGAACTTTAGCCAAGGGCCCGCCGGAGAAATATGATCAGTCGTGCACTTCCCTTTCGCTTTGAGTAATAAAGGAAGTTTTTCGAAGTCTTTTCCATCCCATTTAGTAAACGGCTTCAAAAGTTGGAGTCGCTTACTCGTTGGATTGACGACAACCTCAACTTTGGACCCATCTCCGGGAGGTTCAACATAACCTTCTTGAGAAAACTTAAAGCCCTTAGCTGGGACCGCCGGTGCTTTTTTGGGTGGAACTAACTTAAACTTTTTACCGTCTTTAGAAGTTAGTTCATCCACCAATGGATTAAAGGTAAGTTTGCCCGACAAAGCTAAAGCTAACACCACTTCCGGACTACTGATAAACGACAGAGTTTCAGGGTTTCCGTCATTTCTTGCAGGGAAATTCCGATTAAAGGAACTCAAAATCGCGTTAGTTTCGCCCTTTTTGATGTCACTTCTTTTCCATTGGCCGATACAGGGACCACAGGAATTGGAAAGAATTGTAGCCCCAATCGCTTCCAAAGCCGCTAACTGACCATCTCTCTTGATAGTTTGAAAAACTTGGTCCGAACCGGGAGAGACAAAAAATGGAACAGGTAATTTGACTCCTTGCTGAGCCGCCTGCTGAGCCAGATCCATGCACCGAGAAATATCTTCATAAGAGGAGTTGGTACAGCTTCCCACCAAAGCGGAAGACAGTTTCTCGGGCCAGCCTTTTTCTTTAACATCTTTGGCCAACTGAGAAATCCCGCGAGCCACATCGGGAGAATGAGGCCCGACAACTTGAGGCTCAAGCTCAGATAAATCAATTTCAATGACCTGATCAAAATACTTAGATGGATTCTTCTCAACGTCCTCATCGGCCCTAAGAAGAGAGACATGTTGCCCGGCTAAAATCGCCAAATCCTCTCGGCGGGTCGATTTTAAATATTTTTCCATCTCTTCATCAAAAGGAAACACAGAAGTCGTAGCTCCTAATTCAGCTCCCATATTGGTGATAGTCGCTTTACCCGTACAACTGATGGAACGCGCTCCAGGTCCAAAGTATTCAATGATACGATTTGTTCCGCCTTTGACCGTAAGAATGCCGCACAACTTACAAATAACATCTTTAGGAGAGGTCCAACCCTTCATCTCCCCTTTTAGATGAACACCAATCAGTTTGGGGTACTTCACTTCCCAAGGAAGTCCGGCCATGACGTCTACGGCGTCGGCTCCACCGACTCCACAGGCTAACATTCCCATGCCTCCACCATTAGGAGTGTGGGAATCGGTACCGATGATAAGACCTCCCGGAAATGCATAATTCTCCAACACAACTTGGTGAATTATGCCCGAACCAGGCTTCCAAAATCCGATACCCGCCTTAGCAGAGGCTGTTTGTAAAAAGTCATAGACCTCTCGATTTTCATCAAGAGCGGTTTTCATGTCGGTATTCGCACCAGCCTCAGCCCGAATCAAATGGTCGCAGTGAACTGTGGTGGGAACGGCCGTCTGTTTTTTACCGGAACTTAAATATTGTAAAATAGCCATCTGAGCGGTCGCATCCTGCATCGCAACACGATCAGGGTGTAGAGCAAGAATACTTTCACCAGGTTTGAGCTCCTGATTTTTGGGATCGTGTAAATGGCCAAATAGAATTTTTTCAGCCAAAGTCAGAGGTCGATTGACTCTCCTTTTCACTTCATCGATGCGAGATTGCATCTGAGTGTAGAGTTTAGAGACCATTTCCTTCGTTGTATTAATGTTCGGCATAATGTGGCATTATATCGCCTGATTACAGCTTGGAAAGTCTTTTATATGCTCAAAATGTCCCCACTAAATCTTATGGGCTTTTTATGGATTTGGGGCTGGGTGTCTCTTTGCTGCCTTGCCGAATCTCCCATCAAAACTCTGACCCCAAAATCTAAAACCGCCCCCCAAAAAACAATTGGAGTTAGCCCCAAAAAGCTCCAACCCAAAGTAGTCGAGGCCCCTCTCCCAATAAGCACTTTTGAATCTGTCAGTTTTTCCGCGTTATTGGGCACACCCCTAATCCATGAAAACTTTAACGAAAAACGCTTTGCTGCTTTCACCCAACACTTTCTCTTTTCTATCCCCATCCAACGCTTAGACCCCTCTTTATTCTTACACTTTGAAACGGGACCTGGGTTTTCCTTTGCCCGATTAACCTTTGAAAGCCCACCACTCAGCTATACCCATCTATTCTTACTTGTCCCCGCTCATGTTCGCTTGATCTATTCCATTTCAAAAAGCTTTCATTTGGAGGCCTACTCAGGAATCATGCTTCGCGCCGTAGAATATGACTCCCGCGACACCACGGACGGAGGAACTCGCTGGGTCAAAGGATCGGATTTACTTAACGCAGACGGAGGACTGGGTTTCGATTACAATATTTCATCTCCATTAAAAATACGAGCCCTTGTCGGTTATCAGTTCTTACTGGCAGGAATGGAATTAACTCTTTGAAAGCAGAAAAAATGTAGACGAATGGGGTTTTTCCGTCGTAACTTATGGCCCTAAAAAATTTCAGGAAATAACATTTATGGCCTCATTAAAACTCTTTTTAAAATCATCAGTCGGCAGAAAGTTTTTGGTAGCCGTTACGGGTCTGGGACTCTCCGGATTTGTTTTGACTCACATGGCCGGCAACCTTCTCATGTTTGTTAGGCCCGAAGCTTACAATACTTACGGACACAAGCTCACCTCAACTCCGCTGATTTATCTTGCTGAGGCGGGCTTACTGGCCATGTTCCTTATTCACATGGGGCTTGCCTTGAAACTGGCTCTAGAGAACAGGACAGCACGAGCGATGGGCCCTTCGCAAAATCCATCCACTTGTGAAAAAAGTGCTCGGTTCGGCTCACAATACATGGCGCTGACAGGGGTTTTAGTTTTAGTCTTTGTGATCTTGCATTTAATTAGCTTCAAATACGGGACCTACTATGCAGTAACTTACAACGGGGTTGAAATGCGAGACCTTCATCGGTTGGTTATCGAAAAATTCAAATTACCGCTTTATACCGGCTGGTACCTAGTTTCAATGTTGGTCCTCTTTGTCCATTTAGCTCATGGCTTTTCAGCGAGCTTTCAATCTCTGGGCCTTTTCTCTGTTAGAAATTGTTTAATCAAAAAATTGGGATGGGCCTTTGCCTTTCTAGTTGCCGGCGGCTTCTTCATTCAACCCATTTACGGCTACTTTTACGGGGGTAACTAATCATGTTGGACTCCAAAATTCCAAGCGGATCTATTGAGAAAAAATGGACGGAAAGAAAGTTTGAAAACAAATTGGTGAATCCAGCCAATCGACGCAAACACACCATCATAGTCGTAGGAACAGGATTAGCAGGAGCTTCTGCCGCAGCCTCTTTGGCCGAACAGGGTTATAAAGTAAAAGTTTTTACCTACCACGAAAGTCCCAGGCGAGCTCACTCCATCGCTGCTCAAGGGGGAATTAATGCCGCCAAAAACTACCAAAATGACGGGGACTCCGTCCAAAGGCTTTTTTACGACACCATAAAGGGCGGGGACTACCGGGCTCGAGAGGCCAACGTCTATCGATTAGCGGAGGTTTCGGTCAATATTATCGACCAATGCGTGGCTCAAGGGGTTCCTTTTGCTAGGGAGTATGGTGGAACTCTCACCAACCGCTCGTTTGGGGGAACGCAAGTTTCTCGGACTTTTTATGCTAAAGGGCAAACCGGCCAGCAATTATTACTTGGGGCCTACAGCGGTCTCATGAGGCAAGTCGCCGAAAAAACGGTTGAGCTCTTTTCTCGACATGAAATGTTAGACCTCATTATTCGTGATGGAAAAGCTCGAGGAATTGTGACTCGAAACCTAGTCAACGGCGACATCACAAGCCACACTGGAGATGCCGTTCTCTTAGCTACGGGCGGTTATGGAAATGTCTTTTTCCTATCCACCAATGCCAAGGCGAGTAATACGACGGCGGCTTGGAGAGCTTACAAACGGGGGGCTTACATGGCCAATCCCTGTTTCACTCAGATTCACCCTACTTGCATTCCCGTTTCCGGAGAGCACCAGTCCAAACTGACCTTGATGTCCGAATCGCTAAGAAACGATGGACGTGTTTGGGTTCCTCAAAAAACTGGAGACAATCGAAATGCGTTAGAAATTCCCGAAGAGGAGCGAGACTACTTTTTAGAAAGAATGTATCCGGCTTTTGGTAACTTAGTACCGCGAGATGTAGCCTCGAGAGCGGCAAAAAGAATGTGTGATGAAGGCCGTGGGGTTGGGAGCAGCAAGCTCGCCGTTTACCTGGACTTTGCAGAGTCCATCAACCGAATGGGGGAGGCCAAAGTTCGAGAAAAATACGGCAACCTTTTCCAAATGTATGAAAAGATCACCGATGAAAATCCCTACAAAGTGCCGATGAGAATATTCCCAGCGGTGCACTATGTCATGGGGGGATTGTGGGTAGACTATGATCTCATGAGCAATATCCCAGGACTATTTGTCCTTGGGGAAGCCAACTTTTCCGATCACGGGGCTAATCGTTTAGGGGCCTCGGCCCTCATGCAAGGATTAGCTGATGGATATTTCATCGCACCTTATAGTGTGGGTAACTATATCGGATTGCAAAAACTTGCTGCCATCAAATCGGATGATGATTCCGTCAAAGCAACCACTCAAGCGGTGAAAGACCGGTTAGAGGGCTTTAAAAAGATCAAAGGCAATCAAAGTGCCGAAACCCTACACCGAAAACTCGGTAAGATCATGTGGGATCATTGTGGAATGGCTCGAAATGAAAAAGGGCTCAAAGAGGCGATTTCGCAAATCAAGACACTTAAAGAGGAGTTTTGGAACACCCTTTGGGTGCCGCAAAATGATCATTGTTTGAGTTCCGAAATTGAAAAAGCAGGTCGAGTTGCCGACTTTATCGAGCTAGGAGAGTTAATGTGTCTCGATGCTCTTGAGAGAAAAGAATCTTGCGGGGGCCATTTCCGTGAAGAGATGCAAACTCCGGAAGGGGAAACCTTACGAGACGATGCTAACTTCTCTCATGTGGCGGCTTGGGAATTTATGGGGGATAAACCGAAACTCCATAAGGAAGCCCTAACTTTCGAATTTGCTCACATTGCCCAACGTAATTATAAATAAAGAGGATAACTATGAAGCTAAAACTAAAAATATGGCGTCAAGAAGGTCCCTCTTCTCCAGGTAAATTTGTCGATTACGACATGGATCATGTCTCTCCGGATATGTCATTTTTAGAAATGCTCGATGTCCTTAATGTCGGTTTAGTTAAAAAAGGGGAAACCCCCGTGGAGTTTGATCACGACTGTCGAGAAGGAATCTGTGGTTCCTGTGCCCTCATGATCAATGGAAATGCTCACGGACCAGAGACAGGAACAGCGACTTGCCAACTTCACATGCGGAGATTTAAAGACGGAGATTCGGTCATTATCGAGCCCTGGAGGGCTAAGGCTTTCCCTGTCATCAAAGATCTTGCCACTGATAGAACCGCGTTTGATCGAATTATGGCGGCGGGCGGATTTATCTCTACCAATACAGGGAATGCTCCAGAAGCCAACAGTATTTTAATCGGACACGACACAGCCGAAAGCGCCATGGACTCTGCAGCCTGCATTGGTTGTGGAGCGTGTGTAGCTGCGTGCAAAAATTCCTCAGCTATGCTGTTTGTCTCAGCCAAGGTTTCCCATTTGGCTCAACTTCCTCAAGGACATCCGGAACGGGCCAAACGAGTCCGAGGCATGGTTACTCAAATGGATAATGAGGGATTTGGAAACTGTTCAAACACCGGAGCCTGTGAAGCTGCTTGCCCTAAAGAAATTAAACTAGAAAACATCACTCGCCTCAATCGAGAGATGGTAAGGGCGGTTTTTAAAGACTAAAGACTTAAAATCCTCTAAACAGATACTCTAAAAGAGTAATACCTGCTCCCTTTAAGTGGGCTTTTTAAGAGGCTGGTCCGATATATTTTTTCCTAAATTGCAAAGACTTATAGAGGACCAAGGTTATAAGATTTGATAAGTTTTCTTGGAGTTTTCTTGAAGTTTCATTTGATAATTCGCCTCATCGTCAAACGGCCAATAAACTGCGCGCCTTAAACTAACTTCATGGCCGTTTGAACCTCTTAAAAAACCCACTTAAAGAAAGCAGGTATAAAAGAGTAAAAGGGGTACCTACTCAATAATTTCTAGAACGGATCGTTTTCTTAATTTGGTGGAAGCACCGGTCAATATGGTTCGCAATGCTTTGGCAGTCTTTCCTTGCTTTCCAATCACTTTCCCTAAATCCTCTTTAGCAACGACCAATTCAAAAACGGTTGTTTGTTCGCCGGTAATTTCAGAAATTTTAACTTCCTCAGGGATATCAACTAGAGCTCGAATCATAGTGTCTAGAAGCTCTTTCAACGTGGGTTCATTCGCCATGGGTTCCTCCTCAGAATGCGCATCAACTTGTAATTATATAAAATTACTACTCAATTTTTTGTTGAGCAACGAGTTTCTTTTGGCGCAGTGACTAAAATATAATTCTATAAGACCAGTACAAAAATTTCAGTTTTACTCTAATCCTACCGATATTCTTAAGAGAGTCACAACTCTTATAATCCAAAGTGGAGAGGATCTTGTGGGGGATAAAGACGAAAAAAACGAGCAAGAGAAAACCCAATTCGCTGTTCTTAAAAACAAATCTAATGAGGATTCCTCGGCTCTAGATCCCTGCCTCACCCAATTATCAGGCACTGGAAGCGGACAAGTATTCAATTTAAGAGATCGAGTTTTCAAAATCGGCCGAGACCGTAATTGCGACCTATGTATTGACGACCCGCATATCTCGCGCATTCATGCTACCCTCACTAATAAAGATAATGTGACTTCCATTTGCGACGACGGCAGCACAAACGGCGTTTTTATTAATGGGAAAAAAACAACTAAACAAACCCTAAAAAATGGGGATAGAATCCTCATTGGAACACGTCTTTATTTCAAATACTCACTCGAATTTGCAGATTATCAACAATTACAAAATCAAAAGTATCTCCAAGCTAACTTTGACAGCCTTACTAAACTTTATAACAAGAGATTTTTTTTCGACATTATTTCTAAAGAATTTAGCTTTCATAGACGAAACAAAAATCCCCTTAGCCTTCTCATGATCGATATCGATTACTTTAAGAAAATTAATGACCAGTATGGCCACTTAGTTGGAGATGGTGTTTTAACTCAAATCGGAGAATTAATAAGAGCCAACATTCGACATGAGAATATTGCTTGTCGATACGGTGGAGAAGAATTTTCCATTCTTCTTAGAAACACTGGGCCCCTCGCTGCTGAAGTTGTTGCCGAACGACTTCGAAAAGCGATCGAAACAGCAGCGTTTGCAGCCGGTTCGCACCCTATTAAAGTCACTATCAGCGTGGGAATTGCAACCTATGATCACCAGAACTTTGAAACCTACGAAGAGCTTATTAAATTCGCAGATGAACTTCTCTACGAATCAAAATTGAGCGGTCGAAATAAAGTCACGTTAAAAAAAGTGGCTTAATCTTTTCTTAAACTAGGAACAGGATTGGGATAGATAGAAGGCGGCAAAGCTCCCTCCTCCCTCTCAGGAAAGAGAGCTTTTTCGAAATCGGTAAACAAAACAAATCCTAAAGAATCTTCGTACCCAAAACCACATAATTTGACGGGAATCACTAAGGGCCTAACAGGAGTTTTACTCTTCTTGCCCGATTTTTTTGCAACAAATCTCGAGTCGGCAAGCTCATAGAGTTTAGAAATTATACCAAAATTTCGAAACTCGCTCGCTCCGCCGAGTTTCATCAAATAAACAGTCCCTTGGAGCGTAGTCAGAATGGGGGTCTCTTTCATGAGACCATCCCAACCTTGCTTTGGATCGTTGTACATTTCTCCAAGGTTTCCAATAAAAAGACTAGGGTCCTTGTAAACCTTAAGATCTCTAAAAAGTTTAAACTCTTCACACTTTGAATTTTCAAACTCTGACAAAACCTGAGCCGAAAAAACTTTCTGAGACAAACATCCAAGGATAAACACCAAAAAGAGAAGAATTTTCAATCTATCCTCCGCACGAGTCGCTCTAATCTTTCTAAAACTAAAGGCGCCGCCTTAGAAATATCTTGATCCAATAAAGCGCCTGCTGCCTTTCGATGGCCTCCACCATGCTCGGTGAGAGATCTCGCGAACTCCGCTACATCATGATTGCCCTGAGACCGAAATGAAACTTTAGTTTTTCCGGAATTAAGCTCAAAAAACAACACTGCGACTTCAATTCCACGAGTCAAAAATAGATGATCGATAATGCCTTCTCGATCATCGTCCACCGCTTGGTATTTTTTTAAAATTTCTTTCGGCAAAGTGCTCCAAATGATCTTTCCCTCAGCAAGAAGTTCAGCCCGATTTACGGTCTCCGACATCATTTTGAGGCTCGAAAAGCTGCGCTCCAACATTCCACGCTCACCCACTCGAGTAAAATCAAATCCAGTTCTTAATAATTGAGCACAAAGCTCCATCACATCAGGAGTCGTGTTAGAATGTCTGAAAAATCCGGTATCAAAGACGACCCCTAAATAAATTTGCTGAGCAAAATCAGAATCCACTCGAGTTTTAAACGCCTCCGTTTGTGAGAGATGGTACATCAATTCCGTCGTCGATGAAGCTGCCGGCTCAACAATCCGAATCGTATAGGGAAATTCAATGCTCACAGCATGGTGATCGATGAATACGGTTGTCGTAGCTTTCTCAAAATAGGAACGCACCCTACCGGCTCTATCTATGCCACCATCGACAATAATAGCGACATCAAATTGAGTCGACTCTCGAGTCGCGGCATACGACTCCGGAGTGTGAACATACTGAGCCCCGGATAAAAATTGATATCGCACAGGAAGCGGCTCATCATTAAGGATTCTTAATTCAGCATTAGGAAATCGTTGTTTTACCATTTGGCGAAGAGCTAATTGAGCCCCGATGGAATCTCCATCGGCGGCTCCCGGAGAGGTGATCAGAACTCTCGAAGCTGCTTCTAGGGACGAGATCCAATGAGCTATCTGAGGATGAAACTTTGTAATATTTACCATAAAAGTCTACTGAGCTTTTTAACAACTACAAAACTACGATTTAAATAGTAAACTCTGCTCAGGCCAAACCGTCAATAGCTTATTCCATTGTTATTTCAATTGGTTACCTATATCATCAATTAAGACTATGAACTCTTCGCATGCACTGCTTCCCTTTTCCACTCCTCCGTCCCCTTTTTCTTTAAGTGTGGACTGTTGTCTTAAAAGTAGCGAATTAACCCTTCAGTTTGTTTTAACGGG
>Ga0194131_10006080_pt1 | contig 16978 bp, 18 predicted proteins | sample TA2KigO120mmetaG_FD_148631 | JGI IMG/M metagenome (GOLD analysis project Ga0194131, IMG submission 148631) | Freshwater microbial communities from Lake Tanganyika, Tanzania - TA2015053 Kigoma Offshore 120m | ecosystem: Environmental > Aquatic > Freshwater > Lake | place: Tanzania: Lake... | reverse complement strand
GGCCGGTTTCCACCTGCCGCCGGGATTGGCGCCGACCGCGAATCTTGAGGAGGCGGTGCGAAGCGCGACGAAGCTTCTCGTCTGCGCCGTACCCTCCCACGCGGTCCGCGAGACGATGACGTCTGCGGCGCCGCACCTCCGCGCGGAGTGCATCGTCGTCAGCGCCGCGAAGGGAATCGAGGAAGGGACCTCGAAGCGCATGAGCGAGGTGATCGGGGAGTCGACGAGCTGCGGCGGGCGCGTCGCGGTGCTCTCCGGCCCGAGCTTCGCGCGCGAGGTCGCCGCCGAGATGCCGACCGTCGTCACCGCCGCTGCTTCGACCGAGAGCGTCGCGAAGGCCGTACAGAAGGGCTTCGCCTCTCCGATGTTCCGCGTCTACACGACGGAGGATCCGATCGGCGTCGAGATCGGCGCCTCGGTGAAGAACGTGATCGCGATCGCCGCCGGCGTGAGCGACGGCCTCGGCCTCGGACACAACACGCGCGCGGCGATCATCACCCGCGGGCTCGCGGAGGTGAACCGTCTCGCGTGCTGCCTCGGCGCCGATCCGCTGACGGTCACCGGGCTCGCGGGGATGGGAGACCTCGTGCTCACGTGCACGGGGGAGCTCTCGCGGAACCGCTCCGTCGGCATCAAGCTGGGACAGGGAGAGAAGCTATCCGAGATCCTCGCGGGCATGACCCAGGTCGCGGAGGGGGTGCGCAACACGCCGGTGATCCACGACCTCGCGACGGCGAAGGGCGTCGACATGCCGATCACTGCGGAGATGCGCTGCCTCCTGTTCGAGAACAAGTCGGCCCGCGAGGCGATGGTCGACCTGATGACCCGCCAGCTCAAGAAGGAGTTCCGCTCCTGAGCGGTCGCCGCGGCCCGTGGCGGGGCCGGCGAAGTTCGGCTAGGTAGGGCCGGATGGCGAACAAGGGGAACTGCAAGGTCGACGCCTGCGGCAAGGACGTCGTAGGCAAGGGCTACTGCGCCCGGCACTACAAGATGTGGCGCCAGGGGAAGATGCCGAAGGCGCGCTACGACACCTGCGTCGCGCCGGAATGCCGGGCGAAAGCTTTGAACAAGATGCGCTGCGAGAAGCACCAGAAGGTGCAGCCGACAGCCGAGACGACCGCGGCACCCGCGGCGGCGCCAGCCGCAGCACCGGCGGAAGCCGCCGCCGAAGGCTGACGTCCCCCAACGACCCGCGTTGACAGCGGGGGGTCCGAATGGTTTCTTCCGCGGCTGCCCCGCCGGGCGACCGCCGCGGGGCCCTTCCGGAGAGCGACAGGCAAGTAGATGAAGAGGACGTACCAGCCAAGCAATCGTCGGCGGAAGCGCAAGCACGGCTTCCGCGCCCGCATGGCGACTGCGGCGGGGCGGCAGGTGCTGCGGCGCCGTCGTCGCAAGGGCCGCAAGCGTCTCACCGCGAGCGTCCCGCCAAAGCAGCCGGGCTGAGCCGGCCGCGCCGCAGCGCTGGCGGCAGATGCCAAGCTCCCGGACACAGACGTTTCCCAAGGCAGCCAGGGTGCGCGCGCGTCGCGAGTTCCTGGCGATCCAGAGGGACGGTCGCCGGATCGGTACCCGGCACTTCCTCGTGATGCACCGTCTCGGAACGACTCCCGTCGCGCGCCTCGGCATCACGGTCACTCGCAAGATCGGCGGCTCCGTCACGCGGAACCGCGTGAAACGCGCGGTGCGCGAGACCTTCCGGAAGACGCGCACGACCTTGCCCGCAGGCGTCGAGCTCGTCGTGATCGCGCGCAATGGCTCCGGCGAGCTCGGCTCCGCCGCGATCGCGGACGAGATCGGCGGAGCGCTCGCTTCTCTCGCGCGCACGGGCGCGAGCGCACGCCGCAAGGATTCGAGAGAATGAGCCGGGCGCTCGTCGTCCTCATGCGCGCTGGGATCCGCGCCTACCAGCTCGCGCTCTCACCGCTCCTCGGACCTGCCTGCCGGTTCACGCCGAGCTGCTCCGAGTACGCGAGCGAAGCACTTCTCGTGCACGGCCCGGCGCGCGGCTCCTGGCTCGCCGTGCGCCGCATCGCTCGATGCCATCCGTTGGTGGAGGGCGGCTTCGATCCCGTGCCGCCGGCCGTCCCGACCGTGCCCAGGAGCAAGCCCTGATGGACCGGCGAACGCTGATCTTCGTCGTCGTCTCGGTCCTGATCATCGTGCTGTATCAGGAGCTGGTCCTGAAGCGGTATGCGCCGCAGACGCCGGAGGACGCCCCGATCAGCACGCCGTTCGGCGAGGGGCCAGGCTCGGGCGACACGTCTCCCGACGTCGCGCGCACGAGCCCGCCGGAGAGCGGCTCGCCCGACGTCGAGCCGATCGCGCCCATCGAGAGCGCGACCGAGGTGCCGATCGTCGAGGGAAAGCGGATCCGCGTCGAGACCGATCTCTACAGCGCGGTCTTCACCACCGTCGGCGGCCGCTTGGAGAGCTTCGAGCTCAAGAAGTACACGGAGACGAACGCGCCGGACAGCCCGCCGCTCGCGCTCGTGATTCCGGCGCCCGAGGTCGAGCTGCCGCTCGGCGTCGAGCTCCGCGGGCAGCGGGCCTGGGGCGACGGCAATCAGGTCTACGAGGCCGATCGCGACGAGCTCGTCCTGCAAGGAGCGCAGGAAGGCACGCTCACGCTCCGGAGCACGTACGCCGGCCAACCGCTCGTGAAGCGGTTCACGTTCCGAGGCGACCGCTATCCGATCGACCTCGTCGTCGAGACGCCTGCCGCGACCGGCCTTCCGAGCGAGCTGCTCGAGTCCGGCAAGGACGGAACCCCTGCAGCCGTCGGGCTCGTCTTGACGCGCGCGCGCCGGGCCGAAGACGACGACCAGTCGTTCTCGGAAGGCTTCGCCGCGCTGATCGACGACGATCTCGAGCACGCCCCGTTCGGCGACCTCGACGCGCCGAAGACGCTCGCGGGTCCCGTCGAGTGGGCCGGGTTCGAGGACCACTACTTCCTGTTCGCGAGCGCGCCGAAGCGCGCCACCGACGTGCGCGTCCTACCGAAGGGAAACGCGATCGAGGCGAAGATCCTGACGCCGCGGGCCGCGACGGGTGCGACCGTTCTCGACTATACGCTCTACTTCGGACCGAAGGAGCGCGCCTATCTGGAGGCGGCCGGGCATCACCTCGAGCGCTCGCTGAACCTCGGCATCTTCGCGCCGATCGCGCTCCTCCTGCTGCACGTCCTCGACTTCTCCCACCGGCTGACGGGCAACTACGGCGTCGACATCATCCTGCTGACGGTCCTCGTCAAGATCTTGTTCTGGCCTCTCACGCGGAAGAGCTTCCGGTCGATGCGGGAGATGCAGAAGCTCCAGCCGGAGATGACCAAGATCCGCGAAAAGCTCAAAGACGATCCGCAGAAGATGAACACCGAGATCATGGAGCTCTACAAGCGGCACAAGGTGAACCCGCTCGGTGGGTGCCTGCCGATGGCGCTGCAGATTCCCGTGTTCATCGGGCTCTACCAGCTTCTCTCGAGCACGATTCAGCTCCGCCACGCGCCGTTCGGCTTCTGGATCACGGATCTCGCCGCGCCCGAGCGCTTGATGATGCTCGGCTACGGCGTGCCGGTGCTGACGGTCCTGCTCGGTGCTTCGATGTTCCTGCAGCAGAAGATGTCGCCGCCGCAGGGCGATCCGACCCAGCAGCGGATCATGATGTTCATGCCGTTGATCTTCACGTTCATGTTCATCGGCTTCCCGGCGGGGCTGACGATCTACTGGCTGACGAACAACATCCTGACGATCGCGCAGCAGTGGATGATTCTGCGCTCCGCGCCGACCTGATCCCGCCCTTGCCCTTCTCTCCCAAGGCCTTCCTGCTGTAAATCGAAAAGTCTGTCTCGAGCCGTCGTAGCGCGGCGTTCCTCCGATTCTGGTAGGGATCTGCTCGTGGCGGCCTACGTCGAGGACACGATCGCGGCGCTCGCGACCCCGCCGGGGACGGGCGCGATCGCCGTGCTTCGCCTGAGCGGCCGCGATGCCTGCGACGTGGCGGCGCGGATCCTCCGGAGACGTAACGGCGAGCACGCGCTGTCCTTCACGACGAGCGACTCGCACCGGGCGCGGCTCGCCCGCCTCGTCACCCCGGAGACCGGCGCACCGATCGACGAGGTCCTCGTGATCGCGATGCATGCGCCGCGGAGCTTCACGGGCGAGGACGTGGTCGAGATCCACTGCCACGGCGGGCCTCTCGTCGCCGATCTCGCCCTCCGGGCCGCCTTCCGCGCGGGCGCCCGCGCGGCCCTCGCCGGGGAATTCTCGGAGCGCGCGTTCCAGAACGGCCGCCTGGACCTCTGCCAGGCGGAAGCCGTCGCCGATCTGATCGCGGCGCGGAGCGAGGCCGGCGTCGCGGCGGCGTGGCGACAGCTCGGGGGCGACCTGTCGCAGAGAGTGCTGGAGGAGCGCGACCGGCTGCTCGACGCACGCGCCCTCGTCGAAGCCCACCTCGACTTTCCCGAGGACGACCTTCCGCCCGGTGTCGAGGCGGACCTCGTGCGGACGATCGGCGAGTCGATCGAGCGCCTCCAGGCTCTCGCGGCGACCTTCGCGCGGGGACGTCTCGCGCGCGACGGCGTCCGCGTCGTCCTCGTCGGCAAGCCGAACGTCGGCAAGTCGTCGCTGCTGAATGCCCTCCTCGGCCGCGAGCGGGCGCTCGTCAGCGCCGAGCCCGGCACGACGCGAGACTACCTCGAGGAGCCCCTCGCGCTGGGATCGCTCGGAGCGCTCCTCTGCGACACGGCCGGCATCCGCGAGGGTGAGACCGCGATCGAGCGGGCCGGCGTCGAGCGCAGTCGAGAACGAATCGAGCGAGCAGACGTGCTAGTGGTCGTTCTCGATGGCGCGCGCCCGCTCGACCGAGAAGATGCGGAGGTCCTCGCCCGGTGCGGCGAGCGGCCGCTCGTCGCGGCGCGAAACAAGTGCGACCTCGCGCCGGTATGGAGCGACTCGGATGTCGGTGTCTGCGGCGGTCGAGGACGCGACGTCGTGGCGGTCTCGGCGCTGCGTCGGGTCGGGCTCGAGCGACTCTGCGCGGCGATCGTCGCCGCAGTCCCGGCGCCCGGTCCGAGCGAGGACGGCGTCCAGGTGACGCGTGCGCGCCATCACGTCGCCCTCGTCGAGGCCTGCGGGCGCCTCGAGGTGGCGGCTACCCTGCTCGCCCAGCGAGGCGAGCTCGAGCTCGTCGCGGCCGAGCTCCAGGCAGGCTGCACCTCACTCGAGGGCCTCGTGGGACAAAGCAGCTCGGAGGACATCCTCGATCGGATCTTCCGGCAGTTCTGCGTGGGGAAGTAGCCAGGCACGGAGACGGGAGATGCGCGAAGCGGACGTGATCGTGGTCGGAGCGGGCCACGCCGGAATCGAGGCGGCGCTCGCGGCCGCGCGCATGGGGGCGAGGACACTCCTCCTGACGCAGAACCTCGACCACATCGGGCAGATGTCCTGCAATCCCGCGATCGGTGGCGTCGGCAAGGGCCATCTCGTGCGCGAGATCGACGCGCTCGGTGGCGAGATGGGCGTGGCGATCGATGCGACCGGCATCCAGTTCCGCACGCTGAACACGCGCAAGGGCCCGGCCGTGCGCGCGACGCGCGCCCAGGCCGACAAGGCCGGGTACCGGGCGTACATGAAGACCAGCGTCGAGAGCGTGCCCGGGCTGGCCGTGCGGCAAGGCACGATCGAGCGCCTTTTGGTCGCGGACGGCGCGATCGTGGGCGTGGAAACGGAGCTCGGCGAGTCGTTCGCAGCACCCACGGTGATCCTGACGACGGGAACGTTCCTGCGCGGCTTGATGCACGTCGGCGACCGCAACCACCCGGGCGGGCGCGCGGGCGACGCGGCCTCGCAGGGGATCAGCCCGCAGCTCGAAGCCCTCGGCTTCCGTGTCGGCCGCCTGAAGACCGGAACGTGCCCGCGTCTCGACGGCCGGACGATCGACTGGGACGGGCTCGAGCTGCAGCCCGGCGACGAGCCGCCGCCCGCATTCTCGTTCCGCACCGAGCGGGTCCTCCAGCCGCAGGTCCCCTGCCACGTCACATGGACGACGGAGCGCACGCACGAGGTGATCCGCTCCGGGCTCGACCGCTCCCCGATCTTCAGCGGGCGGATCCAGAGCCGCGGGCCGCGCTACTGCCCCTCGATCGAGGACAAGATCGTCCGGTTCGCCGACAAGGACCGCCACCAGATCTTCCTCGAGCCCGAGGGCCGCAACACCGTCGAGATCTACCCGAACGGGCTCTCGACCTCGTTGCCGCTCGACGTCCAGATCGCGATGGTGCGGTCGATTCCGGGCCTCGAGAGCGCCGACATCATGCGACCCGGCTACGCGATCGAGTACGATTTCGTGGATCCCCTCGAGCTCTCACCGAGCCTCGAGACGAAGCGTGTCGGTGGCCTGTTCCTCGCCGGGCAGATCAACGGCACGACCGGCTACGAGGAAGCCGCGGCCCAGGGAATCATGGCCGGGATCAATGCCATGCGGAAGCTCGGCCGACTTCCGGCGATCGTGCTGCAGCGATCGCAGAGCTACATCGGCGTCCTGATCGACGACCTCGTGACGAAGGGGATCGGCGGCGAGCCGTACCGGATGTTCACGTCGCGCGCGGAGCACCGCCTCCTCCTGCGCGAGGACAATGCGGACGCACGGCTGTCCCCGATCGGGCGCGAGATCGGCTTGCTCGACGCGGCGAGCGCGGATCGCGCGGCAGCTCGACGCGTCGCAGCCGAGCGGACGAAGCGCTCTCTCGCGGAGCACAAGCTGGCTGCCGACGACCGCGTGAACGGCGTGCTCGCGCGCGCCGGCGTCCCGACGCTCCGTCAGGCCATCAGCGCGCGCGAGCTCTTGCGGCGACCCGGGGTCGACTGGGGCGTCCTGGGCGAGCTCGCCGTGACTGCGCCCGCGGACGAGCGCGTCGCCGCGAGCGTGCTCCTCGATCTCAAGTACGAGGGCTACGTCGCGCGCCAGGAGGCGATCGTCTCGCGCTCGGAGCGGATGGAGTCGACCCTCCTTCCACCCGAGCTCGATCTCGATGCGATCTCGGGCCTCTCGATCGAGGTGCGCGAGCGCCTCCGCAGAGTGAAACCGCGCACTCTCGGGCAGGCGTCGCGCATTCCGGGAGTGACGCCGGCCGCGATCTCGATTCTCGGCGTGCATCTCAGCCGGGACGCGCGCGCCCGCTGAGCGGCCGATGCCGCTCGGCGACGCCGAGGAAGCGGCTCTACGCGAGGGTGCGAGCGCGCTCGGCGTCGCACTCGACGCCGTGGCACTGGCGCGCCTCGGGCTCTTCCTGGACGAGCTGGATCGCTGGCGCGAGCGCGTGAACCTGGTGTCGGTACGGAGCCGGCTCGAGATCGTCGATCGGCATGTCGTCGACTCGCTCGCCGCAGTGCCGGTCCTCCTCGCGGAGGGCTCCGGGATCCGTGTGGCGGACCTCGGGAGCGGTGCCGGATTTCCCGGAGTTCCGATCGCGATCGCGGCCGTCGGCCTGCGCGTGACGCTCGTCGAGCCGAGGCGGAAGCGCGCCAACTTCCTGCGTGCGGTCCTTCGCCGTCTCGATCGCCCCGGGCTCGGCGTCGTCGAGAGCCGAATCGAGGATTTGGCGCCTCCGCGGACGGCGCCCTTCGACGCGGTGACGACTCGCGCCACGTTCCCGGTCGAAGAGCTGCCGGGCGTAGCCGGGCCGCTGGTCCGAACGGGCGGGCTCGTGGTCGCGTTCACGAGGGATGGTGAGCCTGTCGCAGGCGCAGCCGACTCGGGCTTCGAGTCGGCTGTGGCGTATCGGTACCGACTGGCGGACGAGACCGGGGCCTTCCAGCTCACGAGCTGGCGCCGACGCGGCTGATTCAGCCCTCGGCTTCGGGCTCGAGGGCAGATGGTGCGTCGTGGGATGCGAGGCCGTAGCGCTGCTTCATCTCGAGGTACCGGCGATGGGTTTTCGCGTCGAGCTCGGGGCGGAGGTGGCGGTCGAGGAGAGGAACCAGCTCGTCTACCAGGAAGGCACCGCGGGCCATCCACTGGAAGTAGCTCCGCCCGCCGTGATGGTAAGGCCCGTACAAGCGGCCGCCGGGGAAGGACTCCTCCAGCCAGCGGAAGAGACGCTCGTGGTCGGTGTGCATCCGGAGGGTGATCTGGGGCTGCCTTCCGTCGCCGCCGAAATGGCCTTCGCCGACGAGGATCCCGACCAGAAATCCGACGCTGAAGTCGTCTTGTTTCACCGTCATGTTTCCCGTGGAACATCAGGTGGCTGTTTCACCGTCATGTAACACGTGGAACATCCCCGCCCAAGGTGCGGCGGCGCGAAATTCCCTCCCGCCCGAGAATCTGCTAGGCCACGCCAGCCATGGGCAGGGTCATCGCGATCGTCAATCAGAAGGGCGGCGTCGGGAAAACCACGACGGCCGTGAACCTCGCCGCCGCGCTCGCGCTCGACGGCCATCTGACACTCCTCATCGACATGGATCCGCAGTGCAGCGCCACGAGCGGCCTCGGCGTGCGCCTCGCTCCCGAGGAAGCCTCCACCTACGAGGTCGTGCTCGGCCAGACAAGCATAGAGAATGCAATCCGGAAGACGATGCTACCCGGGCTACAGGTCATCGGCGCGAGCCAGGACCTGATCGGCGCCGAGATCGAGCTCGTCAACGTCGAGCGGCGTGAGGAGCGCCTGCGCGACGCGATCGCAGCCCTACGCTGGCGCTACGAGTTCGTCATCATCGACTGCCCACCCTCCCTGGGCCTCGTCACCTTGAACGCGCTCACGGGTGCGGACTCGCTCCTGATCCCTCTCCAGTGCGAGTACTACGCCCTCGAGGGATTGACCGCCCTGCTCTCGACGGTCGGGCTCGTGCGCGAGCGGCTCAATCGCGAGCTCGAGATCGAGGGCCTTCTGCTGACGATGTACGACGGGAGAAACACTCTCTGCCGTCAGGTGGCCGAAGACGTCAAGCAACATTTTCCCGACAAGGTGTTCCAGGCGGTCGTGCCGCGGAACGTGCGCTTGAGCGAGAGCCCGAGCCACGGACTTCCCGCCCTCCTCTACGATCCGGCCTCGAAGGGCGCGGTCGCCTACGCCGACCTGGCCAAAGAGGTGGCGGCGCGGAAGGGCAGTTCCAGAACAGCGTTTGCTAGTGGAGGCCGGTGATGCGGCAGGCACTCGGAAAGGGAATCGGGGCCTTGATCCCGTCCGCGCCGTCCCGGCGAGCGGCGGTGCTCGGCGGACCCGAAGAGGAAGCCGTCCCGCCTGGGGCCCGGATCGAGGAGATCCCGGTCGGCGCGATCGAGGCCAACCCGAGGCAGCCGCGGACCCGGTTCGAGGAGGCCGCCCTCGAGGACCTCGCGCGCTCGATCGCCGAGCAGGGAGTGCTGCAGCCGATCCTCGTCCGCCCCCTGCCCGAGGGGCGCTTCGAGCTCATCGCGGGAGAGCGCCGCTTGCGGGCGAGCCGGCGCGCCGGACGGGCGACGATCCCCGCTGTGATCCGCCGCTCGGGCGACGACGAGAGCCTCCTGCTCGCGATCATCGAGAATGTCCAGCGCTCGGACCTGAACGCGATCGAAGAAGCGCTCGCGTACCGCGCCCTGAACGAGGAGTTCGGCCTCACGCAGGAGGAGGTCGCGCGCCGGGTCGGGAAGACGCGGCCGGCGGTCGCGAACGCCCTCCGCCTCCTGCAGCTTCCCGAGAAGATCCAGGGCGACATCCGAAGCGGTGTGCTCTCGGCGGGCCACGCGCGCGCCGTCCTCGCCGTCGAAGGGGATGCCGCCCGGGAGAACCTCGCCCGCGAGATCGTCACCCGCGGCCTCAACGTCCGCGAGGCGGAGGAGGTCGCAAGCCGCGCCTCCGCTGCCCCGACCCGCGAGGCCGCACCCGATCCGGACGTCGCCCGTCTCGCACAGGACCTCAGCCGGATCTTCGGCACGAAGGTCAGCATCCATACCGGCCGCGGCGGCAAGGGGCGAGTCGAGCTCCAGTTCTACTCGGATGACGACCTCGCTCGGCTCGGCGACCAGCTCCTCCGCCGGGGCCGGAGCTCGATGGCCCACACGGCGAGGTGACCCGGCTTTCGGATCCGCTTCGCGGCCCTGACGTGTCGTATCGGCGCCGCTAATGGATACGAACCCGTTTTGACATCCTCGCTGCTCGATGGTACCCAGCGCGTGCGCGCTACGGGCCGGGTTGCGTCCGCACCGGGGCGGAGGCGCCGGAAGGCGCTCGAAGCGCGCGCGCCAAGCACAAACTCGTCGTACGGTGGAACGATCGATGGCTCTCTTCAAGAAGGATCGTGGAGGGGACTCCGGCGATCTCGTACCCGGCTCGCCCGGGCGCACATCGGCACCCACGAGCGAGCCCGCGAGAGAGTCCGAGCCTGCAGGGGGTAAGACGATGGCGGGACAGCCCGCGACGATGGATCGGACTCCGAGCGCGGAGGCCGGCAAAGAAAGCGCGATGCTCGGACGCGGCACGCGCATCTCTGGAAAGATCGCCTTCGACGGCGCAGCGCGCGTCGACGGCCAGATCGAGGGAGAGATCACCGCTTCCGGTCCGCTCGTGATCGGGGAGTCCGCGCTCGTGAACGCGCAGATCAACGGCACGAGCATCGTGGTCCATGGGAAGGTCACCGGCGACCTGACCGCTTCCAAGAAGCTCGAGATCCGCGCCCCCGGCCGCGTCTATGGAAACGTCACGACGCCGAGCCTCGTCATCGAGGAAGGCGTCGTCTTCGAAGGCCATTGCTCGATGGGAGCAAGCGAGGGCAAGGGCGAGCGCAAGGTCACGATTCTCGCCAAGGAGGAAGGATCCGCCCCGGCTGCGACGCCGGCGGCCCGCATCGCGAACGCAGACACTCGCTCCTAGGTCCCCGGATCTCGTCGAGACCGGGCGGCGTCGCTCGCTTCGGAGCGACGCCGTCCGCGGCACTTCGGAACGCCGAGACGGCACGAGGTTGCCACGGCTCTGCACGCTTGCTCGCAACAGCGGCCCGCCGATTCGCTCAACATCCAGAAAAATGCTCGAGCTACCGCCCAAATTAGGCTTCTACGTCTGGATCGTCGTCTTCTTCGTCTTCGCGACGATCCTGAAGTCCCTCATTCTCGAGCCGACGCAGAGGCTCCTCGCCGAGCGCGCGCGTCGCACCACCGGAACCCTCGCCGACGCCGAGCAGGCCCGTGAGGACGCCGCCGAGATGGATGCGGAGTTCGAGAAGCGTCTCGCCGAAGCGCGGCGCGCCGGGAGCACCGCGGGCGATCAGGTGCGGCGCGACGCGGAAGCGGCGGAGCATCGCATCCTCGAAGCCGCTCGCCAGGACGCCGGCCGTCTCGTCGAAGAGGTCCGTGGGCGCATCCAGGCCGAAACGGAGCAGGCTCGGGTCGCGTTGCGCGAGGAAGCGGCACCGCTCGCGCAGATGGCGGCCGAGAAGGTCCTCGGAAGGGCGGTGCGCGCATGAAGGTCCTCGCAGCGGCGACCGTCGTCTTCCTGCTCGTCTCGAGCGCTCTCGCCGCGAGCGGCGGCGGAGGCGGGCATCACGGACCGTCGTGGACTCTCACGCTTCTCGCGTGCGCAAACTTTGCGATTTACGCATTCCTCATGCGGCGCTTCGCCTGGCCGCCGATTCGCGACTACATGCAGGAGCGCCGCAGCACCGTCGTGAACGCGCTCGAAGCGGCGCAGCGCGCGAAGACCGAGGCCCAGCGCCTCCGGTCCGAGTTCGAGCTCCGCATGCGCAGCCTCGAGAGCGAGGCCGAGCGCGCTCGGGAGGAGATCCTCGCGCTCGCGCGGGTCGAGGCGAAGCGCGCCGTCGAGCAGGCCGAGCGCACCGCCGAGATCATCCGTCGGGATGCGCGTCTCGTCGCCGACCAGGAGGTCGCGCGCGCGCGCCGCATCCTCCAGGACGAGGCGGTCGAGCAGGTGACGCGGCTCGCTTCCGCTCTGATCGCGAAGGACCTCCGTCCCGAGGATCAGGAGCGCTTCGTCCGCGAGTTCCTCGCCGAGACGCGCGAGGTGGCACGATGACGGGTGGACTCGCCAAGCGCTACGCGCGCGCCCTCGCCAGCCTCGCTCGCGAGGAAGGACGCCTCGAAGCGGTCGGGAGCGAGCTCGAGAGCGTCGGCGCGTGGCTCGCGGATCCCGAGCTCGAGGCCGCCCTGGCCTCTCCCGCGATGTCGCACGAGTCACGCAAGGCCCTCGTGTCCCAGGTGACGGCGGCGCTCGACCTCTCGCCCCTCACGCGAAACTTCGTCGCGCTGCTCACGCAGAACGACCGCATCGCCTACTTTCCAGCGATCTTTCGCGCGTACAACGCGCTCGTCGATCGCGATTTGAATCGCCTCCGTGCGGTCTTGCGGTCCGCCGCTCCGCTCCCGGATGCGGTGGCTGCCGAGATCTCGCGCTCTCTCGAGCAGACGCACGGCAAGAAGGTCCTCGTCTCGCAAGAGGTCGACCCGTCGCTCGTCGCGGGGGTCGCCGTCGAGATCGAGGGAAAGACCTACGACGGAAGCGCGCGAACGCAGCTCGCTCACATCGCCCGCGCGATGACTCGGCAAGGGTCGCCGCACTGAGCCGCTCCGCCTCGGCAGCTCGGTCCAGAAGGAACTTCGAAGGAGAAGCACGACATGGCGATTCGCGCCGCAGAGATCAGCGACATCATTCGCCAGCAGCTCAAGGACTACACGAAGTCCCTCGAGGTGCGGGAAACCGGCAAGGTCCTGTCCACCGGTGACGGAATCGCCCGCATTTACGGGCTCGACAACGCCGCCGTCGGCGAGCTGATCGAATTCCCGCACGGCATCTACGGCCTCGTCCTGAACCTCGACGAGGACAACGTCGGCGCCGCGGTCTTCGGTGAAGCGCAGGAGATCAGTGAGGGCGACGAGGTCCGCCGGACGGGACGCATCGCCGAGGTGCCCGTCGGGCCCGAGTTGAATGGCCGCGTCGTCAACGCCCTCGGACAGCCGATCGACGGCAAGGGCGACATCAACGCGAAGGAGTTCCGCCGCGTCGAGATCAAGGCACCCGGCATCGTCGCGCGCCAGCCCGTGAAGGAGCCACTGCAGACCGGTCTGAAGGCGATCGACTCGCTGATCCCGATCGGGCGCGGCCAGCGCGAGCTGATCATCGGCGATCGCCAGACCGGCAAGACCGCGATCGCGATCGACACGATCATCAATCAGAAGGGCGGCGACGTCTTCTGCATCTACGTCGCGATCGGCCAGAAGCGCTCGACCGTCGCGCAGGTCGTCGAGCGCCTCACCCGCGCGGGTGCGATGGAGTACACGACCGTCGTTGCGGCGACGGCTTCCGAGTCCGCACCGCTCCAGTTCATCGCGCCCTACTCCGGCTGCGCGATGGGCGAGTACTTCCGCGACAACGGCAAGCATGCGCTCCTGATCTACGACGATCTCTCGAAGCAGGCCGTCGCGTACCGCCAGCTCTCGCTGCTGCTCCGCCGTCCGCCGGGTCGTGAAGCGTTCCCCGGAGACGTCTTCTACCTGCACTCGCGGCTCCTCGAACGCGCAGCGAAGATGTCCGACGATCGTGGCGGCGGATCGCTGACGGCGCTCCCGATCATCGAGACGCAGGCGGGCGACGTCTCGGCCTACATCCCGACGAACGTGATCTCGATCACCGACGGGCAGATCTTCCTCGAGACGGACCTCTTCTACTCGGGTGTCCGCCCCGCCGTGAACCCGGGCATCTCCGTCAGCCGCGTCGGCGGCTCGGCGCAGATCAAAGCGATGCGGCAGGTCGCGGGCTCGCTCCGACTCGACCTCGCGCAGTACCGCTCGATGCAGGCCTTCGCGCAGTTCGGCTCCGATCTCGACGCCGCGACCCAGCAGCAGCTCAACCGCGGCAGCCGGCTCGTCGAGCTCCTGAAACAGAAGCAGTACGAGCCGCAGTCGGTCGAGCGGCAGGTGCTGATCCTCTTCGCGGCGACCCGCGGCTTCGTCGACGATCTCGAGGTCGCGGAACTCGCTCGCTTCGAGGCGGAGCTCCTCTCGTACGTCGAGAGCAAGCATCCCGACGTTTTCAGCGAGATCCTCCAGAAGAAGCAGATCTCGGACGAGCTCGGCGAACGCATGAGCGCCACGATCACCGACTTCAAGAAGATCTTCGTCAAGTAATGCCGAGTCTCAAGGCCATCCGAAAGCGGATCAGCTCGGTCAAGAGCACCCAGCAGATCACGAAGGCGATGAAAATGGTCGCCGCGGCGAAGCTGCGTCGGGCGCAGACCGCGGCGATCGAAGCACGTCCGTACGCCCAGAAGCTCGAGGGCATGGTCGCGCACCTTCTCCAACGCGTGGATGCGGACTCTCATCCGCTGCTCCGCGTTCCCGAGAATCCGACGCGCACGCTCGTGCTCATCGTCACGAGCGATCGCGGCCTGTGCGGCGGCTACAACGCCAACCTCACCCGCACGCTCGAGGGCTTCCTCGTGCGCGAGACCGGCGAGCTCAGCTTCTACTCGGTCGGACGCAAGGGCAACGAGCACTTGAAGCGACATCGCCGCATCATCTCGAGCACGCACGGCATGCCGATCGCCGTCGACGCCGCACGCACGGCACGCGAGCTCGCGCGGACGCTCGAGCGGCTCTATCTCTCCGGCGAGGTCGACCGCGTGTTCGTTCTCTACAGCGCGTTCCGCTCCGCGCTCTCGCAGGTGCCGACGATCGAGCAGCTGCTTCCGCTCCAGCACCACGACGAGCCGGAGGGTCACGACGCCGGCCACGAGTATCTGTTCGAGCCCGACCCCGCGACGATCGTCGGGTACCTCCTGCCGCGCCTCCTCGAGGTGCGGATCCTTCATGCCCTCCTGGAAGCCGGCGCGAGCGAGCTCGCGGCGCGCATGACGGCGATGGACTCCGCGACGCGCAACGCGTCGGAGATGATCGATCGGCTGACGTTGCAGATGAACCGGGCCCGGCAAGCCGCGATCACCAAGGAGCTCATGGAGATCATCGGCGGCGCCGAGGCGCTCAACGCGTAGGAAAGAAAATGGCTACCGAGAACGTTGGTCGAATCACCCAGGTCATCGGTCCCGTGCTCGACGTCGAGTTCGAGTCGGGCAAGCTTCCGCCCATCTTCAACGCTTTGAAGGTGACGAATCCGGCACTCGGTGACGACGAGGGAAACCTGATCGTCGAGGTCGCGCAGCACCTCGGCGAGCGCACCGTCCGCTGCATCGCGATGGACTCGACGGAAGGCCTCGTGCGCGGCCAGAACGCGGTCGACACCGGCGACGGCATCAAGATCCCTGTCGGCGAGGCGACTCTCGGGCGCATCATGAACGTCATCGGGCAGCCCGTCGACGAGGGCGGACCGATCGACACCAAGTTCACCGCGCCGATCCATGCACCGACGCCCGCGTTCATCGATCAGGCGACCGAGGTGCAGGCGTTCGAGACCGGCATCAAGGTCGTCGATCTGCTCGCCCCGTACTCGCGCGGTGGAAAGATCGGACTCTTCGGCGGCGCCGGCGTCGGCAAGACCGTCATCATCCAGGAGCTGATCAACAACGTCGCCAAGCAGCACGGCGGCTACTCCGTCTTCGGCGGCGTCGGCGAGCGCACCCGCGAGGGCAACGATCTCTGGCTCGAGATGAAGGAGTCGGGCGTCATCTCGAAGGCGGCGCTCGTGTACGGCCAGATGAACGAGCCGCCCGGCGCACGGGCGCGCGTCGGTCTGACCGCACTGACCGTCGCGGAGCACTTCCGCGATCACGAGGGCAAGGACGTCCTCCTCTTCATCGACAACATCTTCCGGTTCACGCAGGCGAACTCGGAGGTGTCGGCGCTCCTCGGCCGCATGCCGAGCGCCGTCGGATACCAGCCGACCCTCTCTACCGACCTCGGCGAGCTCCAGGAGCGCATCACGACGACGCGGAAGGGCTCGATCACGTCGGTGCAGGCGATCTACGTCCCCGCCGACGACCTGACCGACCCCGCGCCGGCGACGACCTTCCCGCACCTCGACGCGACGACGGTGCTCTCGCGCGAGATCGCGGCGCTCGGTATCTACCCAGCCGTCGATCCGCTCGACTCGACTTCGCGCATCCTCGATCCGAACATCATCGGACAGGAGCACTATGCCGTCGCGCGCGACGTCCAGGAAGTGCTCCAGCGCTACAAGGACCTCCAGGACATCATCGCGATCCTCGGCATGGACGAGCTCTCCGAAGACGACAAGCAGCTCGTCGCACGCGCCCGCAAGATCCAGAAGTTCCTCTCGCAGCCGTTCCACGTCGCCGAGCAGTTCACCGGCTTCGCGGGCGTCTACGTCAAGCTCGCCGACACGATCCAGGGCTTCAAGGAGATCGTGTCGGGCAAGCACGACGACATTCCCGAGCAGGCCTTCTACATGGTCGGCACCATCGACGACATGCTCGCGAAGGCGCAGAAGCTCGCGGCCGAGTAACTCCTCCGATGCGACTTCAGCTCGTCACACCCGACCGCCAGCTTCTCGATACGGAGATCGAGGAGGTCTACGCTCCCGGTGTCGAAGGGGAGTTCGGCGTGCTGCCGATGCACGTGAACTTCCTGACGGCGCTCGACATCGGCGAGCTCCGCTATCGTATCGACGGCCGCGACCACTGGGTCGCGGTGCGCGGCGGCGTCGCCGAAGTGCTGAACGAGGTCGTCACGATCCTCGCCGACGATGCGGAAGCGAGCGCGGAGGTCGACGTCGAGGACGCGCGCTCCGACGAGCAGAGCGCCTCGAGCGCTCTCGAGCACGCGGACACGAGCTCCGTGGAAGCGCAGGACCTCGTCGCGGAAGTCGCCTGGGCGCGCGCGCGCCAGGCCGTCGCCGCACGCGGCGCCTGACTAGCCTGCATTTCTCACCAGATCCCTACTGCGGCGGCCGATAGCACCGAGTCTTCGCGAGCTTCTCCCTCCGGGCTCCTCGACGTACTGTTCAAGTACGCCTGCGTCGCCCTCCGGTCCGAGGCTCGCGAATCTTCGGCACTCTCGACCGCCTCGCGACGTGATCTGGTGAGAAATG
>Ga0194131_10006079_pt1 | contig 16981 bp, 11 predicted proteins | sample TA2KigO120mmetaG_FD_148631 | JGI IMG/M metagenome (GOLD analysis project Ga0194131, IMG submission 148631) | Freshwater microbial communities from Lake Tanganyika, Tanzania - TA2015053 Kigoma Offshore 120m | ecosystem: Environmental > Aquatic > Freshwater > Lake | place: Tanzania: Lake... | reverse complement strand
GACGCGACCGCCGTCCGTCGTCGGACTCGGTGCTCGCGACCCGCGTCAGCTCGGCAGGCGTCAGCGGTGCTCCGTTCTTGCTCTCGATCAGCTGGCGGCGATCCTCGAAGCGCGCCCGCTGCGCACGCGGCTTGCGCGACGCGACCGAGGCACGCTGCAGAACTTCCTGCGGAGGTTGCACGGCGCGGCCTCTCCGAACGCGATCCGGTCGCGCCGCGGCGAGGCTCTGGCGCTCCGGCACCACGCCGAGCGCGCCGTTGACCGGACGCGCGAAGTCACGGAACCGGTCGCGCGGCACGTCCACGCGATCGAGCTCGCCGTTCAGGAAGCCCCGCCGGCTGACGGCGGTGAAGCCACCCGGATAGGCGACGTTCCGGTAATTGATGTTGTTGATGTTGATGTTGTTGATGTTCGTATTGTTGATGACCGTGTTGTTGACGTAGCGCGGTCCGCCCCAGCCGCCCCACCACGGACGGCCGATGGTCACGCCGGCGACGCCGCCCCACCAGGGCACGATCGGCTCGCCCCAGCCGAGGGGCGCCCAGCCGACGGACGGGCCACCGCCGAAGCCGACGGAGACCGACACGCCCGGCGTGTTCACGCTGACGCCGAAGAAGCCGACGGTCGCCGGAGCATACGCCGGCGCCGCCACGATCGGGCCCGGAGCCCACGCCCAAGCGGAGCTGACGTACACCCACCGGCCGTAATGGCTCGGCGCCCAGCCCCACGGCTGGTAGTCGACCCACGTCCAGCCGTACGGATCACCCCACACCCAGCGGCCGGTCGTGTACGGCGCCCAGCCCGCCGGCACCGCACGCGGACGCCAGATCGGACCGTAGGTCTCGTGGCGATCCCACGCGCCGTACTCGTCGAGGTCCTCGACGCCGTAGACGTCGTTGCTCACGTACTGGTAGCCGACCGCCGCATCGACGCGCGCGGCGCGGCTCGCTTCCCAGGACTCCCAGTCGTCGCTCGCAACGAGCGAAGCATCGAAGACCTCGATCGGCTCGCCGCCGTAGTCGTAGCCGACCTCCTGGAACTCGGCGCCGCGACCGCGGTCGAGGCGGTAGAGGTCGTCGCCGCGATACGCGTCGGCCTCGCCGTCGCGCACCACGACCGTGGTCCGCCCGTCGGAGGCGACGTCGACGCGGTATACGCCGCGTGCGCGAGCCACCACGGCCGCTCCCGGCGTCGAGATCTCGACGCGCTGGTTCGCCGGCGGCTGTCGCAAGCGGAAGATCGCGGTGCCGATGCCGACGTCGACGTGCACGACGTCCGCGCTGAGATCCAAGATTTCGATCTCCGTGTCGCTCGCCAGGCGAGCGTAGACGCCGCCCGCGAGCTGGATCTCGGCGCGGCCGCCGGAACCGCTGTAGAAGCGGTCGCCGGCGAGAAGCGGAGCATTCGTCTCGATCGGGCTCCACTCGTCGGTGTCCGCGTTCAGGTACGACGCCTCTCCCTCGACGAAGCTGACGCGCGCGACTCCGGGATCGGACGCCGCGGCGAGTGCCGCGGCCGGTACGGCGCCGAGGAAAGCGAGCGTCGCCAGCACGAGACGAACGGCACGTCGACCCCATTTTTCGGTCTTCATCTTCTTCTGCTCCCGGGAGCCCATGAGGGGCGTTCCCGTGGAGCAGAAACACGGATCGTGCCGACGGGTTGTGACGATTTCGCAGGAGCCCGGCGGCTGCCGATGGAACTCTTACAGCCAAAGCTACGGACTCGCCCCGGACCGACAATCCGTTGTAGGGTCCGCCTCGCCGGTCCGGAGGGGCCATGACCACCCATGCCACACGCGAAACGTCGCTGTACGACTACGAAGCCGCGGGCTTCAACGAGCGCCTGTACGAGATCTATCGCGAGCTGCGCGACGCGCATCCCGTCTATCGAGATCCGGAAAGGGGCACGTACGTGCTGTCCCGGTACGCGGACGTCCGCACGGCGGTGAACGATCCGGCGACGTTCTCGTCCGAGGACACGGAGATCTCGCAGGGTCTCCTGCCGATGATCCAGCAGCTCGACTCGCCGCGGCACGATCAGCTCCGCGCGCTCGTATCGGCGGCGTTCACGCCGCGGCGCATCGCGGCGATCGAGCCGCTCGCGCGCAAGGTCGCAATCGAGCTGATCGAGGCGCTCCGCGAGCGCGGTGAAGGCGACCTCCTGCACGACTTCGCGAAGCATCTTCCGAGCCGCGTCATCGGCGAGATGATCGGCGTTCCTGCCGAGCGGCGCGAAGCGTTCCTCGAGTGGACCGAGCGGATGGTCACCGCGCCGGTGAACAGCAAGGACGGAAAGCCGAGCCGCGTGCCGGCCTACAAGATCTACGAGGAGTTCGCGCTGCTTCTCGAGGAGCGGCGGCGGGAGCGGCGCGGCGATCTGATGAGCGCGCTCCTCGGCGCGGAGCTCGAGGGAAAGCGGCTCACGCAGGAGGAGCTGCTCGGCTTCTGCTTCGTGCTGATCGTCGCGGGAAACGACACGACGACGAACCTGATCGCGAACGGCTCGGTGCTCCTCGCCGAGCACCCGGAGCAGCGCGCGCTCCTCGCGCGCGAGCCGGGGCGGATCCCGACGGCGGTCGAGGAGATGCTGCGCTACGAGTCGCCCGCGCAGGCTCTTCCACGTCGCCTCACGCGGGACGTCGAGCTGCACGGCGTGCGGCTTCCCGCGGGCTCCGCGGCGAAGCTCGTCTGGGGAGCCGCGAACCACGACGACCGCGAGTTCGAAGACCCGGAGCGCTTCGACGTCCTCCGCGACGCGAAGAGGCATCTCGCCCTCGGCCAGGGCGTGCACTACTGCCTCGGCGCGAACCTCGCCCGTCTCGAGGGTCGCGTCGCGTTCGAGGAGCTCCTCACGCGCTTGCCGGACTACGAGCTCGCCGGGCCGGCGGGCTGGCTCACGTCGAGCTGGGCACGCGCGCACGACCGGGTGCCGATCCGCTGCGCGTAGCGCGCCGCACTCGCTTGACTGGCCCGTGCCGCGTGACCACGTTGCAGATGGAATGACCGGTCGAGCGATCGTCCTCTACGACGGCGTCTGCGCCTTCTGCAACGGCGTCGTGCGCTTCGTCCTGCACCGCGATCCGGTCGGCCGCTTCCGCTTCGCCTCTCTGCAGAGCGACTTCGCGAAGGCGCTCCTACGGCGGCACGGGCTCGAGGCAGCTTCGCTCGACACGTTCTACGTCGTGCTCGACCCGGACACCCCGAGCGAGCGCGTCCTCGCGCGCTCCGATGCGGCGCTGATGCTGCTGCCGGCTCTCGGCGGGCCGTGGAAGGCTCTGGCGGCGTTCCGCGTCCTACCGGCCGGGCTGCGCGACGCGCTGTACGGCGTGGTCGCGCGGAACCGGTACCGCCTGTTCGGACGCCACGACGTGTGCGAGCTGCCGCGACCCGAGTGGCGCGAGCGCTTCATTGAAGTCTGACGTCGAGGCCGACGCTCAGAGGCTTCCGCGGGGGAAGAACTCGACCCAGTTGGCGCGGCTTTCCGCGCCGTCCGCGATGATCGCGGCACCGTTGATGAAGCGCGCCGCCGGCGAGCACAGGAAGAGGATCATCGCCGCCATCTCCTCCGCGGAGCCCATGCGGCGCATCGGTCCGACCTCGTCGACCTTCTCCGCCCACGCTTCCTCGCCGTAGCCGAGGCGGCCGACCTCGTTGTCGTGCATCCCGGGGGTCGCGACGGTGCCGGGGGCGAGCGCGTTGATCGTCACGCCGTGGTACCCGAGGTACGGTGCCATCGTCCGCGTCAAGCTGACGACGCCCGCACGCGCGGCGCCCGAATGCACGAAGATCGGCGCGCCGCGCTCGAACGAGAACACGTGCACGACGTTGACGATCGCGCCGTAGCCCGCGTCGACCATCGGCTTCATGAAGCGGCTCACCATGTTCCAGGTGCCGTTCAGGTTCAGGTCGATGACCGCGCGCCAGCCGTTGTCGGAGATCTGCGACGGCAGGCCCGGAAACTGTCCGCCCGCGTTGTTGACGAGGTAGTCGACCTTGCCGAAGCGCTCGAGCGCGGCTTCGAGGAGCCGCTCGACCTGCGCGACGTCGCGGATGTTCGTCGGCACGACGAGGCACTCCGCACCGGTCCGGAGCGCCGCGACCTGCTCCGCGGTCTCGCGGAGCCGCTCCTCGGTGCGGCCCGCGACCACGACGTGGCCGCCGTAGCGCGCAAATCCGAGCGCGGTCTCGCGCCCGATCCCGGTGCCGCCGCCCGTGACGACGGCGACGCGCCCCTGGAAGAGCCCGGCGGCGAACGTCGCCATCGGCCGGATCGGATCCGCAATTGGTTTGTCCGCCATCAGCTCTCTCTCTTGAGCTGGCTCTGCTCGGCCATGCCGCGGATCACGCTCTCGACTTCCTGCCGCTCGAGGGCGAGGAAACGCGCGACGGCGTCCCCGAGCCGGTGATCGCGCAGGTAGTGCATGCTGCGCGTCGGCTCCGCGTCGAATCCGCGCAGCCACTTGAACTCGCCTCCGGCGCCCGGCTCGAAGCGCTCGATCCCGGAGCGGATGCAGTGCTCGATCGTCGCGTAGTAGCAGACGTTGAAGTGGAGATGACGCACCTCCTCGTGGGTGCCCCAGTAGCGTCCGTAGAGCACGCCGCTCTTCTGGACGTTGAACGTCCCGGCGAGGATCTCGCCGCGGCGCCGCGCGACGAGGAAGCAGAGGTTCCGCCGAAAGCGCTCGCGGATGAGGTCGAAGAACTCCGCTGTCAAGTAGCGCCGGCCCCAGACGTACTTGTCGACGGTCGTCAGATAGAGCCGGTACATCTCTGCGAAGATCTCGTCGGGAATCGCGTCACCAACCAGCGTCTCGATCTCGATGCCCTGCTCCGCGAGGACACGGCGCTCCCGCTTCACCTCCTTGCGGCGCTTGTGCCGGAGCGCGGCGAGGTAGTCCTCGAACTCGGAGTAGCCGTGGTTGCGCCATTTGTACTGGAAGCCGCTTCGCTCGACGAAGCCGACGTCGGCGAGCGCCTCGGCCTCGTCGTCGGCGAGGAAGTTCACGTGCACGGACGAGAGCTCGTGCTCGCTGCAGAGGTCGCGTAGAGCCTCTCCGAGCGCGCGCACGATGCCGCGCCGGTCGAGATGCGGAGCCACGAGGAAGCGAAGGCCCGTCGCGGGCGTGAACGGCACGCCGACGAGCATCTTCGGGTAGTACTCGATCCCCGCGCGGTGCGCGGCGTTCGCCCAGGCGTAGTCGAAGACGAACTCGCCCTCGCTGTTCCCCTTCAAGTAGAGCGGGCAAGCGGCGACGAGGCGCTCGTCGTTCTCGAACAGAGCCAGGTGCTGTGGACTCCAGCCCGTCCGCCCGCCGACGCAGCCGGCCTCCTCCAGAGAAGCGAGCCAGCCCCATTCGAGGAACGGGGACTCCGCGCCGACGAGCGCGTCCCACTCCTCGGGGCGGACGTCGCTCGCGAGCCGGGTCAGGACGCGCAGCGTGAAGACGGCGGGCTCCTCGGACATCCCGCTCGATCCTCGTATGGAAGAGGCGCGGGAGCAACTTGCCGCGGGATATCGAGGTGCCTTGCGGAGAACGAGCGGACCGGGGATAACCCGGCTCGTTCAGCCCGGAGAAAGCGCGCGATGGCCGGCAAGTACTTCGAGGATCTGCCCGTCGGAGCGGTATTCGTGCACCAGCCGAGCCGCACCGTCACCGAGACCGACAACCTCCTGATCACGACGCTGACGATGAACACGCAGCCGCTTCATCTCGACGCCGAGTTCGCCGGCAAGACGGAGTTCGGCAAGATCCTCGTCAACAGCATGTTCACGCTGCCGCTCGTCGTCGGCCTCTCGGTGTACGATACGACGCTCGGCACGACGATCGGGAACCTCGGCTTCGAGAAGATCGAGTTCCCGAAGCCGGTCTTCATCGGCGACACGATCACGTCCGAGACGCACGTCCTCGAAGCGCGGCGCTCGAAGTCGCGGCCGGACACGGGCATCGTCCTCTTCGAGCACGTCGGCCGGAACCAGCGCGGCGAGGTCGTCTGCCGCGCGCGGCGGAACGCGATGATGAAGGCACGGCCGGTCGTATGAACGTGAAAGCGCAACGCGGTCCTCTACGCGCACTTCCTACAGAGGCTGATCCAGATCGAGGAAGCGCCGCTCCGCTCGGGCGACTGATCCGCTCGTCGCTGCGTCGGCATCCCGGGCGCAAGCCATAGGCGCTTCGCTTGCACGCGCCCGCTCGGATGCTCGATCGGCGCGCTCGATCACGCTCGCTCGCGAATTGCGGCGTCTCCCCCATTGACTGGCGGACGGGTCGCCCGCACCATGGCGCGACTCGCTCGATCCCGATTCCGTCGAGACAGAATCGAAACGCTCCACCCCGAAAGGAGACGAAAGATCGTGAGATTCACCCTCCCCCGCCTCGTTCTACGTGCGGCCGCCCTCCTCGTAGCCATCCCGGCTCTCTCGGCCAGCGCGGGAACACACGTCGCCTCTCCGCTCGATCATCGCGTGCTCGAGCGCACGTGGCTGGTCCCGGCTGCCGGTACGATCACCGCGTACGAGGTACCGGAGAACGCGCGCGTCGTGCTGACGCGCTTCTGCGGCGGCTCTTGCGTGAGCTGCAGCGGCAAGAAGCTCGGTGGAAAGGCCTTCCGCACGAACAAGTCGGGCTGTGTCGAGCACCAGCCCGGGATCCTCTTGCCGCCGGGCGAGACGGTGCAGTGCACGAACCGCTGCGCCACGATGAACGCCGCGCTCTTCTCCGGCGTACTGCAACACTAGCGCACCGCCGTCGAGATAACGTCAGCATCTTACCGCCCCTCGACGCCCCTCGCGGCGTCACACCTCCTCGAAATATGCCAGATATTCCTTCGTCGGCGTTCCTTGCGAGGGACGCCGATGAACGGCAATCTGCTTGACGCTATCTCGACGGCGGCGCACGGGTCGAACGGAGGGGGCACACCCCGAGACTCGAACCTTCGCGCGCGAAGCGCACGGCCGACAAGCGAAGCGAGCGCACGAGTGGGGCACCGCTTAGGCTTCGCCGCGTGGGGCGAGGGGCGCGTGCCCCTCGTTCCGATTGTATGACTTCGTAGGGCGGGCGCGCTACGACGGCCGGGATGCGCAGGGTCCTCGTCGTCCTCGTCGTGCTCGCGGCGCTCGTCTTCGGCGTCGCCGCGGCGTGGAGCTCGCGCACCGTGCTCGGTTGGCGGTGGGCGCTCCAGTCGAGCCTCGAGCGGCACCAGCGCGTCGCCTCGATCCGCGTCGACGGCACAGGCGAGCTCCGGATGTTCCTGAATCCCGACGACGACGTGATGACGCCGTGGATCCAGCTGCATCACTCCTGGGAGGACAACGAGACCTACTGGTTCTCGCAGAGCGTCGGTCCGGGCGACACGATCGTCGATGCCGGTGCGAACATCGGTTACTACACGCTGCTCGGCTCGCGCCTCGTCGGCGAAACGGGTCGCGTCTACGCCTTCGAGCCCGACCCGGTGAACTTCGCCCTCCTCGAGGAGAACATCCGCGTCAACGGCCTCGACAACGTCGTCGCCGAGCAGAAGGCTCTCTCGAACGAGCCGGGCTCGATCCAGCTCTTCCTCGCGGAGCACAACAAGGGCGACCATCGGATCTTCTCGAGCAAGGAGGAGACGCGGCCCTCGATCGACGTCGAGGCGGTCACGCTCGACGACTACTTCGTCGGTCGCGAGAACGAGATCGACTTCGTCAAGATCGACACCCAGGGCGCCGAGGGCGCGATCGTCGAGGGCATGTCCGGCATCCTCGCGAAGAACGACCACATGCGCATGGTCGTCGAGTACTCGCCCGCGCACCTGGAGGAGTTCGGCTTCTCGCCGGAAGACCTGCTGCGCCGGCTCGAGAGCGCGGACTTCCGCTTCTTCGACATCGCTCTCGGCGGCGACAAGCTGCTGCCGCTGAAGCCAGTCACGGGCGCGAGCCTGCGCGGCATCACGGCGGGCTCGAACGTCTTCACGAACCTCTTCTGCGTGAAGGGCCGGGCGGAGCTGGAGCGGCTCGAGAGCGAGCTCCGTGCGAGCCAGAAGGCGCTCGCGGACAGCGGGCCGGAGCTGGCCGGCGCACGTGCGACGTGGGAGGCGGAGCAGCTTCGCTCGCTCGAGACCTACCCGTGGACGCCCGTCACGCCCGCCGCGGTCCAGGCGGCTCACGGCGAGATCCGCGTCCTGCTGCCGCTCGGCTCCTTCGGCGCCACCGGCCTCCGGATCGACTGGGTTCCGCCCGCCGAGTCCGCCGAGTCCGCCGAGTCCGCCGAGTCCGCCGAAGCCGCCGAGTCCGCCGAAGCCGCCGAAGCCGCCGAAGCCGCCGAAGCCGCCGAGTCCGCCGCCAGTCCCGGCGGGAAGAGCCCGCGCACGCGCGTCGTGATCGCTCTCGAGCGCCCGGTGGGCGAGACCGGTGCGGTGACTCCCGTGCCGCTCGCGAGCGCGGCCGGCGACGGAGGTCTGCTCGCGAGCCTTCCGCGCGCCGGCGCGAATGGGGAGAAGGCGGAGTCGTCGAACGAAGTGAGCCTGCAGCTCGATCCGCACGCGAGCGGCTCCGCGGTCCTCTCGTTCCCGGCGGCGCTCGACGACGTCGGCGAGCTCGTCGTCCGGGTCGGACCCGGCGCTTCACCCGAGCAGCTTCACTTCCTCGTGACGCACGCCCCGACGCCTCTCCCGCCGCGCGTGATCCGCGCGCTGCGGACGCCTCCGCAGGAGCGCACTCGCGAGCAGAACGGGGTCCTGAACCTCAACTTCCGGGCGGACTCCCCTCTCCTCGCCGACCTGCGTGCGCGCGTCCAGGCGAGCCGGGCCGCGATCGCGGACTTCCAACGCATCGGGCCGAGCCCGCGCGAACGAGGCCCTTCGTGAGCGCTCCGGAGATCGATCTCGCCGCGGCCGACTTCTACGTGCTTCAGCGCGGGAGGCGGATCTCGGCGCCCGTCAAGCGCTCGACGACCTCGACGAGGTCCGTGAAGTCGCGACCGCCGAGGCCGAAGGACTTCGCCGCGACGAGGCCCTGCGCGACCTCCGCCGCGACCGGTGTCGGGACGCCGAGGTCGCGCGCGACCTCCAGCAGCAGCCCCGCGTCCTTCGCCGCGAGCTCGAGGGCGAACTCGGTCGGACGGCCGCGCTGGTTGATGCCCTCGACCATGCGGTCGATGAAGAGGTTCCCGCCGCCGCCCGTGCGCACCATCTCGACCATCGTGCGGAGGTCGATGCCGCTCCGCGCGCAGATCGCGAGCCCCTCGAGCGACACCCAGACGGTCGTGAAGGCGTAGAGGCTGTTGACGAGCTTCGCGACGTTTCCCGCGCCGAGCGGTCCCATGTGGAACGTCGCGCGCCCGATCGTGCCGAGAAGCGGCGCGCAACGCTCGTACGTCGCCGCGTCGCCGCCGACGAGGAAGACGAGCATGCGGGCACGCGCGCCCGGCGCGCCGCCCGTCAGGGGACACTCGAGGAGGTGATGCCCGCTCTCGGCGAGGCGCGCCCCGACGCGACGGATCGTATCGGGTGCGTTCGTCGTCAGATCGATCAGGACCGAGCCCGCAGGCGCGGCCTCCGCCCACTCGGCCGCGACGCTGTCCATCACAGCCGGAGTCGGCACCGAGAGGAACGTCACCTCGCTCTCGCGCGCGACGCCCGCGATCCCGCCCGGTGCCTTCGCGCCCGCTTCCGTCAGCGTCTTCCGGCGCGCTTCGTCGAGGTCGTGCACGTGCACCGTGTGCCCGTCCTGCACGAGGTTCGCCGCGACGGCGCCGCCGATGTTGCCGAGGCCGATGAAGCCGAGCCGCTGCGTGTCCGCCATCGCCTCGCCTCTCTCTCCGTCTCAGTTCGCCGCCTTCGCCAGGCGACCGCTCCGGTCGAGCGGGTACTCGACGCCGACCTTGCGGAGCTCGCGGGCGAAGGGAATGTCGATCAGCCGGTAGAACTGGATCCGCTCGGGCTGGTACGGAGCCTCGTACAGAGAGATGTCGTCGTACGCGAAGCCGTCGAGCGCGGTGCGCTGCACGAAGCGCCCGTCGCGCACGCGCTCGAAGTATGCTCCGCCGTCGTCGCGGAAGCGCACCTCGCCGCCGTAGAGCCAGTCGTAGAACGGTGCCCGCTCGTTCGGAGCGCGGAGCTGGTCGGGCTTCGTGCCCTTCAGCGAGTAGGCGATGTAGTACTGCACGCCGATCACCTCCGGCGTGAAGTCGCCGTCGATGTCGAACACGTCGTAGAGGTGCGACTTGTTGAGGAACGCGTCGACGTCGTAGAGGCGCGCCGTCTCCGCGGGCAGGATCTGTCGCAGCTCCGCGATGTGGCCCGCGTTCACGTGCGTGCAGCCGTGCGACATCGGACCGCGCGAGAGGAGCCAGAGGTACTCGTAGCCGTCGCCCGCGCCGTCGCGGCTGCCGCGGTCGACCGTGCGCCACTCGGCGGGAAGGAACGACGTCGAGTCCGTCCCCATGCGCCAGTAGAGCGTGTGGAAGGAGTTGTGCATGCGCGTGCCCACGTGCATGTACGGAATCCACGGCGAGTAGGAGTACACCTCGACCGTCGGGATGTGATCGACCGTCTTCGTGCGCTGGTGCGTCGTCAGCGCGCGGCGTCCCGGCGTCGGATAGAGCGGGATCTTGCGTCCGTTGTAGACCGTCGTGTCGTTGAACGTGCCGACCGGGTAGATCGCCGTGAGCTCGACGAAGCGGATCTCGCCCTCGCGCCGCGGGTAATGGCCGTTCGTCACGCGGTCGAAGAGCGCGAAGAACGAGGCTTCGAGCTTCGTCTCGGAGGTCCCCGGAAGGCGCGCCTGCACGACGAGGTCGCGCAGCGCGGACGACGTCGTGCGGTCGATCTCGGTGACCCAGAGTCGCGTCGGGAGCATCGCGTTCAGGAGCTCGAGCTGTCGGCGCTGATCCATCTCTTGCGCGTCCGCGGGACGGACCTGCGCGGCCCAGCGGCGCACGACCTCGCGCGCGGGCATCGCGATGCGGAACACACGTCCCGGGTTCAGGCGCTCGAGGAGTGCCAGGTTGCGCTCGCGGAGCGCCGCCTTCGAGAGCTGCGACTCGTCCGCGACGAGACGGTCGACGTCGAGCGCGCGGATCTCACGGTCGAAGTCGTCGAAGGAGGCGTTCTGCGTGAGGACGATGCGACCTTCGTCGATGTAGCGGCGGTACGCACGGTCGCGCGCCTGCAGATCGCGCACGTAGCCCTCGATCACGTCGTCCGACAGGACGACCGTGACGCGCAGCTGGTTCCCGCGGCCCACGTGCAGATGCACGCGCCCCGGATCGTCCGCACGCGGCGCGAAGCCGGTGTAGAACGAGGGCTCGTAGCGGTCGTAGTAGACGCCGTAGCGAGGCGGCTCCTCGAGCATGCCCGCGCGCTTCTTCTTCGGAGCTTCGCCCGCGTACGCCGCAGCGGCGGCGAAGACGACGAAGGTGAAAACGCAGGCGGCGACGCCTCCGAGGATCGTGCGCTTTCCGTTCATTTCGCGCCCCCCAGGAGCAGCTTCGCGCGATCCGGCTGATACCCGCTCCCGACCCTCCGGATCTCGCGATTGAAGACGAAGCCCGGTCCGGACTCGAACGAAGCCGGCTTCAACTTGTAGAACTGAATCGCTTCGGGCTCGTACTTCGCTTCGTAGAGCGGCAGATCCGTCAGGACCTGCACTTCCTTCGCCTTGCGCTTCCCCTCGAAGCGGCAGACGGGCACCTCGCGGACGCGCGCCTTGCCTTCGGCGTCATACTGGATCGCGTCGCCGTAGAGCCACGCGTAGTACGGCTCGCGGCGGTTGGTCACGTACGCCTCGACCGGAGTGTGCTTGTTGCTGCGGTACGCGAGGTAGTACTCGACGCCCATCACCTCGGGCGAGCCGTCGCCGTCGATGTCGAACACGTCGAAGCACTGCGGCAGGTTGCGGTAGGTGTCGATGCCCTCGAGACCGTCGGACGTCGACGGCAGCGAGTCGCGAAGCTCCGCCATGTGTCCCGAAGGCAGCCGTGTGCAGCCGTGCGACGTCGGTCCCCGACTGACGATCCAGAGGTTCTGGTAACCCTTGTTCGGCGTCCGCTCGCCCGGGACGTTCCGCCACTCCTTCGGCAGGAACGGCGTGCTGTTGAGCTGGCTCCGCACGCCCGCGTTGTGGAAGGCGTTGTAGTAGATCCCGCCAGCGTGCTCGTACGGCAGCATGCTGATGAAGCCGTAGCCGGGGTTGTTCGAGATGTAGTCGACCATCCCGACCTGGCCGCGGCCCTCGTCACGCGAGATCAGCGACCAGACGCCCGTCACACCGAACGCGGGAAGTCGCTTTCCCTTGTACGTCGTCCAGCCCTCGATCGTGCCGGCGGGATAGATCGCGGTGAACTCGACCGCGTCGACGTGCCCGTCCTTCACGACGTAGCGACCCTTCGTCGCCTCCTGCAGGAACGCGGTCGTCACTCCCTGCCAGGCTTCGGAGTCCGCCGGCTCGGTCGCCGCCTTCTTCCGGGCCTCCGCGAGCGCCTGGTCGAGCTTGGGTGTCAGCTCGTAGAGGTTGACGCGGCCGGGAAGCACGGCGTTCGCCGCGTCGAGACGTCGGCCCCGATCGGCGAAGTCCGCGTCGCTCATCGACGTCAGCGTCCCGTGCCAGTCGCTCGCGACGCGTGCGACCGGCATGTGGATGCGGAAGATCCGTCCCGGGTTGAGCTTCTCGAGGATCTCGACCGTCTTCGCGCGGTACTCCTCGGGCGTCTGGCTGCCGCGCGCGGCGATCGCGGCCGCGACCTTCGTCTCCTCGAGCTTCGCGGCGAAGCTCTCGTATTGCTTGTTCGTCGTGAGCTCGATCACGCCGCGGTCGATCAGCTCCTGGTACGTCTTGCGGCGCGATTCGAGGCCGTCGAGATAGCCGTCGAGCTCCTCGTTGCCGAGCACCATCGTGAAGCGCACCTGATTGCCGCGTGAGAGGCGGATGTGCGGGAGCGTCTTGTCCTGCGTGCGCGGCGCGAAGCCCGTGTAGAACGACGGCTCGTACCAGTAGAAGTAGATTCCGGTCGGCGGCTCCGAGCCGTCCCACGCCTTCTCGATCGCCGCGGCGCTCGTCACGCCGAGAGGCTGTGCGAGAGCGCAGAGCGAAAGCGCACAAGCGATGCCGAGCAGGCTCCAATGCCGCCGATTCATCCGACCGTCTCCTCGAGCGAGAGGCGCTCGTCGTCGCGCGCGCGCGCCCCGTCGAGAGCCCGCAAGGCGGGAAGGTTCGCCAGGTCGTCGTTACCGATGAACGGCCTCGCTTGGAAGAGCCACAGCTTTCCGCCCGAAAAGCCGAACTCGACGTCCCACGGGCGCGCGCGGCCCGTCCCATCCTTCGCCGGGGCGAGCTGCTCGCGCAGGGATCCGGCGACACCGACGAGCTCGTCGAGCTCGTCCTCCGAGAGCACGTGGTCCTTGCCGCTCGCCGCGACGATCGCGCTGCCACCGCCCGGCTGGAGCATGCGCCGCCACGGCGACTTGAACATCGTGCGGAGCTCGACGCCTTCGGGCGACCAGACGAGCGTCTCCGCCGGAGTGCCGTCGACCGCGCCGCCGACGCCTTCGGACGTCGCGACGAGCATCTTCTCCGCGTCGCCGGTGTCGAGGTCCGCGGTCACGAGCACGCCCGACTTGTCGGACGGGACGGACTCGAGGATCACGATCGAAGGCAGCACCCAGAGCGGCTCGTCGATCAGCGTCTGCCGCCACGCGAAGGAGCGATACGAGAACGGCGACGCCCAGACCTCGCGGATGCCGTCGTACACGTCCTCGAGCGAACGTAGGTGGAACAGCGTCAAGTTCAGGCCCGCTCCGCTGAAGTCGTCGAGGTCCTCGACGTTCGTATCGCTTCGCACGAAGCAGCCGACCGTCTGCGTCGGGTCGGAGGGATCGAGAAGCCCCTCCTTCGCGAGCGCGTCGCGGATCTGCGCACGGAGCTCCGGCGAGAGCGGCTGCGCGCGGATCGAGTGACGGACCACGTCGAGCCGCGGCCGGATCCATGCCGAAAGCTCCTCCTCGCTCGTGCCCGCCGCGATCATCTCGTTGAAGAACGTCGCATAGGTCCGCGTGACGAACTCGGGAAGCGGCTCGCCCGGCTTCGCGACGTCGCTGCCGGCGAGCTCGGGCGGAAGAGCGACCTTCGCTCGGCGGTAGTGCTCGTAATAGACGCCGAACGGCACGACGACGCCGCGCGCGACCTTGTCGGGAAAGAGATGGTGCAGCTCGCCGAGGTAGGCGGCTTTCGGACCCGTGCGAATTCCGGAATCGACGCGGCGAACGTCGTCGAGCGGCAAGGGTTTCGTCGAGGAGAGGTCGAGGCGCGTGCGGTCGATTTGGAGCTTGCTTCCGCCGCGGCCGAGCGAGCCCTCGCCGGGACGGCGGCTGCTCTTGCGAAACTCGGCGACGGCCGTGCGCTCCGCGTCCGTCAAGCTCGCGACGTTCTTCAGATGCACGCGTCCGCCCGGTGTGACGAGGAGCATCACCGACTCGCCGTCGTGCGGCTGGAGCTTCCGGTACACGGAGGGTCCGACGACGACGTTCGGGATGCCGAGCGAGCGCGCGAGGAGCTGCACGTGCGAGACGACGTTGCCCTCGCCGCGCGTGACGATCCCGGCCGCGGGCTGGAGATCGGCGGGCGTCTCGGGGAGGACGACGATCTCGTCGCGCGAGTACCCGCCGCCCTGCGAGCTCCCGTGCGCGCCCGCTCCGCGTCCTCCCGTCGGCTTCGGATCGACGCGCAGACGTCCCATCGCGAGCCCCGGGTTGAGCGCGCGCACGTCCGCGCTCACCTGCTCGCCGAAGATCGCGTGCCGCACCGGATCGCCGCCCGCCGCGTGGTCGTCGAGGTGCTCGAGCACGCGCCCGTAGAGAAGGAGCGGCGAGCCACGCAGGACGTCGTCGCCGATCAGCGCCGTCGGCGGCAGGAGGAAGCTCCAGGGAGCGCGGACCTCCTCGAACGCGTACGCGACGCCCCCCTGCGACCACTCGACGACGAGACGCGCGCGCGCGATCCGCTTCCGCAGCTCGGCACGCGAGAGATCGTCCTCTTCCGCCGTCGCGCGCAGGTCCTCCGACGCGGCTTTCCACTCGCGCGTGTTGAGCAGCCCCGCGCCGTAGGCCGCGTCCGTGAAAGCGGCGAGCAGCCCGAGGCTCTGGCGAACGGAAAGAGGCGGTCCTTCGTCGAGGAGTCGCGCGCCCGTCGCCTGGATCACGGCTGCGGCGGTGATCGAGACGTCGACGAGACGGCGGCGGTCGGCAGGAGAGACCTTGCCTTCTGCGACGGCCTGGCGCGCGGCGATCATCAGCTCGGCGAGCTCGCGGATCGATTCGACGGCTTCCTCGGCGCTCGCCGGCTCCTTCTTCGAAGCACCCTTCGCGTCGGGCAGGTGCTCGAGGAGCTTCTCGCGCACGTCCTCGTTCTCGATCGCCCTCACCTGCGGCGGAAGCACGCTCGCGTCGAGAGCCGTGAGAGCGCGGACCTCCTGGATGAGCGCGTCGAGGTCGTTCCGCGTTCCGCCCGGTGGCACCTTCGCCCGATACGCCTCGAGCTTCGGGACGAGCGCCTCCGAGACGCGGTTGTGCGTCTCGTCGCGGAGCGGCTTGAAGTCCTTCCGCGCCGCGTAGATGCGGCTCGCGAGGTTCCGGACGCGTTGGATCTGTCCCTGCGCGTCGCGCACGAAGAAGCGCCGCTGCAGCTCGTACGCGAGGAGGTAGTGCCGCTCCGGATCGAACGTCGGATCGGCAAGATAGCGCTCGAAGAAGAGCGGCGCGTCGCGCGCCTCGTACTCCGCGCCGGAGAGGCCGCCGTACGCGCGCATCTCCGTGAGCTTGTTGTTCGGGTTCGTCTCGACGAAGAACTTCTCGAGCACGTAGCCGCGCACGAGATCGTGGTGATCCGGGATCTCGTCCCAGAGCGCGAGATCGCGCGAGAAGATGTTGCCGACCCACATCCCGTGCTTCGCGAGGGTCTCCGCCCACGGCGCGCGGTACGCGGCGCAGAAGCGGGCCGTCGGACCGCACGGGCTCGTGATGCGGCCGTCGGCCGCCATCACGGGACGCTTCGAGCCGTCGGCGCAGACACAGTAGTTCTGGGTGTACGGCCCTTTCTTCTTGACGAGGATCGTCTGCCAGGCCTCGCGGAGCTCCTTCTGCGCGGCCGCGTCGAGCTCCGGGCCGCGAGCTGCAGAAGCCGCGCTCGCCGTGGAGGGTCCGACCCACGCCCGGAGGAGCCGCGCGTGCTTCGGGAGCGGGCACACCAGAGCCGCCAGGAGAACCAGGCCGATCCGCACCCGCACCGTCCGGCCCTCTTAGCCGACGCGGCCCTGGAGCGATACCGGCGCTCCGGCGGCTCCAGGATTCGCCTATTGACTCTATATTCAGAATGTTCTAAACGTAGCGTACATCAACGATACTGGCTGTGCCGGCAACGATCGGATGCTCGGTCGGCGCCCGAGGAGGGACGCGATGGAACCCGCCCTGGTCGTGACGGCTCTCTGGCTCGCCTTCGGTGGAACGCACGTCGGTCTCGCGGCCGCGCCGATCCGCGGTGCGCTCGTCCAGCGGCTCGGCGCGCGCGGCTTCGGCCTCGTGTTCTCGGCCGTCGCCGCGATCACCTTCGCGCTCCTCGTGCACTACTACGCGGAGCACCGCTTCGAGGGTGCACGGGGTCTCGCCCTGGGCGAGGTCGCGTGGATTCGCTGGAGTGCGATTGCGGCGATCGCCGCCGGCGTGACTCTCCTTCCCTCCTCTCTCTTCTCGTATCCGACGACGCCGTACGCGCTGTTCCGCGAGGAAACCGAACACGAGGCTCGCGGGATCGAGCGCGTCACGCGCCATCCGTTCCTCGCCGCCATGGCGCTCTTCGCGCTCGGGCACGTGCTCCTCGCGACGCACCTCGTCGGCACGGTCTTCGCGGCGGGCTTCTCCGTGCTCGTGATCGGCGGAGCGCTCCACCAGGACCGGAAGCTCGCCGCGGAGAAAGGACCGGCCTTCGGGCGCTATGTCGCGTCGACGTCGGGGATCCA
>Ga0194131_10006078_pt1 | contig 16983 bp, 12 predicted proteins | sample TA2KigO120mmetaG_FD_148631 | JGI IMG/M metagenome (GOLD analysis project Ga0194131, IMG submission 148631) | Freshwater microbial communities from Lake Tanganyika, Tanzania - TA2015053 Kigoma Offshore 120m | ecosystem: Environmental > Aquatic > Freshwater > Lake | place: Tanzania: Lake... | reverse complement strand
ATTCACAAGGAGCACCGATGACGCAATGGATGATGTCTTTCTTGTGCGTAACGCTGTTTTGCCCCTTGGTTCTTGGAGCCCAGCAGCCGAAAGCCAGGCTGCCGCAGCAGGCCGTGGAAGCCCACAGCGATCTGTTGCCTTTTCAGGCAACGGAGAAGCTGCTGCCGAATGGCTTGAAAGTGATCGTTGTGCCCACAGGCTTCCCGAACATTGTGTCCCTCCAGATTCCCGTTCAAACGGGATCGCGCAACGAAGTGGAGCCAGGCAAGTCGGGGTTTGCGCACTTCTTCGAGCACATGATGTTTCGAGGAACGAAGGCTTATCCTACCGACAAGTACCAGGAGATTGTCACCAAAGCCGGTGCGCGGCAGAACGCGTACACAACGGACGATTACACCAACTATCACATTACGTTTGCCAAGGAAGAACTGGAGACGGTGCTTCGAATCGAGGCTGACCGGTTCCAGAACCTTGCGTATTCGGAAGCAGCCTTCAAGACCGAGGCGCGTGCGGTTCTGGGCGAGTACAACAAGAATAGCGCTAACCCAACCAACAAACTGATCGAGGTGCAGCGGAAACACGCCTTCCAGGCTCACACGTACAAACACACGGCTTTGGGTTTTCTTCGGGACATCGAAGCAATGCCTAACCAATTCGAGTATTCCCAGGCGTTTTTCGATCGTTGGTATCGACCCGAATACACAACCCTCATTATTGCCGGAGACGTCCGTGCGTCGGAGGCATTTTCTCTGGCAGAGAAATATTGGTCAGGCTGGAAACGCGGCTCGTTCAAGGCCGTCATCCCCCAGGAACCCGCGCCGCGAGGCCCCGTCTATGCGCACGTGCCGTGGCCCGAAAAAACTCTTCCGTGGGTCACGATTGCGTTTCATGGGCCGGCGTTCTCCGAGGTCGACAAGGATTTCGCGGCCCTTGATAGCTTGCTGGTCTTGAATTTTGGCGAGACGTCCGAAGTCTACAAGCGACTGGTTGAAGAGGAACAGCGGGTCGATCAGCTCATCCCTTATTTCGCGCCTACCCAAGACCCGTCACTGGCCACCGTGTTAGCTCGGGTCAAGCGTGCAGAAGACGTGATCGGAGTCCGTGATGCACTGTTGAAGGCGGCAGCTTCTGCGGCACTGGCGCCTCCGCCCGCGCAACGCCTGGCTGGCGCGAAGTCGAACGGTCGCTATGGGCTTCTGAGGTCTCTGGACAATAGCGAGCGTATCGCCGCCGTTCTGGCTCGTTTCGTTCGATTCAATCGCTCGTACCAGACGCTGAACAACTACTATCGGACTGTCGACGCCTTGCTTCCCGCCGATTTGCATCGGGCCGCGAAGAAATACTTCACGGATGCTCGCCTCGTCGTCGCAACGCTTTCGGACCAGCCGATGCCAGCGGCAATGTCCAAATCGCCGGCCTTGAGTTCCCTGGTGGCGAATCGGGAGCCGAGCCCCGCGGGCCGCGAGCCCGAGTTTATTGTGAACGCATCGCCTCTGCCTCAGCTCACTGTGAAGCTGTTATTCAAGGTTGGATCGGCACATGATCCAACGGGCAAAGAAGGTCTGGCCGCTTTGGCCGCGTCGATGGTAGCCGAAGCCGGATCGCAGCAGATGCGCATCGACGAAATCAACAAGGCTTTCTACCCGATGGCTGCCTCGTTTTCGGCGCAGGTGGACAAAGAAATGACCACGTTCACAGCCTCCGTCCACCGCGACAACTGGGAACGCTTTGCCGATATTGCCCTGTCGATGCTGACTGAGCCGGGCTTCCGCGAGGACGACTTCAGGCGGTTGAAGGAGGCCCAGCTCAATGCGCTTCGGCAAGACCTGCGCTCAAACAATGAAGAAGAGCTTGCAAAAGAACGGCTCCAGGCGAACCTCTACGCAGGAACGCCGTACGGCCACCCCGCCTTGGGAAGTCTTTCAGGTATTCAGTCGATCGCTCTCGACGACGTGAAGGCGCTCTGGAAGAACGGCTACACGCGCGGCAACGCGCTGGTAGGAATCGCAGGAAACGCTCCTCCCAAAGTGAAGGCGAGAGTCGCTGAGGCGTTTCAACAGCTGCGGGAGCTGCCTCTGCTGAAAGAGCCAGAGAAGATCGCCGGCCGCAGCCTCCGGGGTTTCGACGTCGAAATCGTTCAGAAGGTAACGCGGGCAACCGCCATCTCCTTTGGACATCCGATCGAAGTCACGCGTTCGCATCCCGATTTTGCAGCATTGAGCGTGGCGCGTACTTGGCTCGGAGAGCATCGGTCCGCAACTTCGCACCTCTACAACCGGATTCGAGAAGTTCGAGGAATGAATTACGGCGACTATGCTTATATCGAAGCTTTTCCACGGGGCATGTTCCAATTCTTTCCCGATCCCAACATCGCACGGCGTGCCCAGATCTTTGAGATCTGGATTCGACCGGTGGTTCCAGAGAACGCACACATGGCCATTCGGATCGCACTCTACGAGCTCGCAAAACTCATCGAGAAGGGCCTGAGCCCGGAGGCGTTCGCCAAAACGCGCGATTACTTGATGAAAAACGTCTATCTCATGACATCGACCTCGGACCAGCAGTTAGGCTACGCCCTGGATTCGCGCTGGTACGGGACTGGCGAGTTTACCCAGATGATGCGGGGCAAGCTACAGAAGCTGACCGTCGGGGACGTGAACAACGCAATCGGACGGCATCTCTCAGCCAGGAACCTCTCGTTTGTGATCGTCACAAAGGACGCCGAAGCGCTCCGGCAGCAGTTGCTTTCGGACGCCTTCTCAGCCATCAAGTACGACGGTGAGAAGCCTGCGGATCTGCTGGCAGAAGACCAAGTGATTGGTGCGCTGAGGCTAGGGCTCTCGGCGGAGAAAATTCGGATCACTCCAGTGGAAGCGGTGTTCGAGAGGTGAGCGGAGAAGGAGACTGCTGCGCTTCGCTCTTCCCATTTCAAAGCGGTGAAGGACTGCTGGGTCCGCTCTTGCTCACGGCCTTTGGCGAAGTTGGACTCCTCCTTCAGAATGCAGCCCAACGATAGGTTTCGCTGCGTTCGGTCGGCGGCGGCTAGGGCGCCTTCGGAGAAACGCCCTGTCGCCTTAGGCGAGATTGGATAGTCTGATCTCGGTCGTGAGAGGGTTATCGGACACGGTGTGCCTGGGGGAGCGGTCGGACTGTCTCCGTCCTCCCCGGATCGTCCCACGGCAGCACCGGCGCTGGGTTTCGAGCAACCCTTCGTGTATGAGAACTGCAATGACTCGGCTTCGATCCATGCTGTAGTAAACTGCCAACTCTTCAATCGTCTGGCCGTGGTTGGCAAAGAGGTTGCACAACGTCAGGACCTGTTTCCGGTCGGCAGACATCGATTGAATGTCTTCCGGAAGCTGGAATGGCCTATCAGCCTTTCGCAAATCGTCCCGCACGTCGAAAGCAATCTTGAGTCGAACCCAGCTCTTGTCGAGAAAGTTGAACACGGGTTGCAACCTCCTTTCACCCTGCGGCACCAGGGATCACTTGGCATGCCAACCCGCCAGCAAGTAGTCACCAGGGGACTTAACCCTATCTTTTTCAATTCGTTATGTTCCGAAAACGCGACTGGTTCCGGCAGCCTGAGACGTTCCATCGTTAAGAACTTCGATAGCCAACTTGGGCAGGAGCATGGCACAAAGGTTTCTCCGATGGCAGGGCCGACCGCAACTCAAGCGGTCTCCTCAAATCCCTTTGGCCGCGGCAGAACGAGTGGGCGAATCTTTCACGAGTGGTGTGGCGTTCGCACGCTGTGGTCTATGACCGTCGCTACTTGGACTGAGCGGCGGAGCCATCGGGCAGAAGATAGCGAGCTGCGACCTGGTCGGCGTGTGTTTTGTGCTCGTTGGAACGGGGTTGGATGCCAAGACGTGGTCTGTACCAAGAGAGAAGCACGACCCGGATGGGGTTGGAGTGGCAGCGTGGCCGACATTGATCGATGAGATGCGCTAGACGAAAACGTCGGCTGGCACCCTTTCAGGGTGCTGCTCGCGATGACTTCAGAACCGGTGGTGTCGCTAACGCTCGACCACCGGCTAATGGCTAGCAAGCCTCCGGCTTGCCAACATAGGCCCTGTAGTCGCGAGATTTGAAATGTACAAACTTCAGAGTGAAGCAGGTGAGTGATTCACCCGCGCAGCTTTTAGGTTTAGGCCGTGTCTGGAGTTTGGACACTTCGAATCTCACGACTACTAGGCGTGTGGAACCAGCAAGCGTAACTGTGAGGGTTTCAATGTTGGGCGCCTCGAGCAAGAGGCAAGCGCGGGACTCGAAGGCAGATCGGTTGTAGTTGCGTTAACTCAAGGTAAACGGGGATTCAGAGAATCGATTGGCGATTGCAGCCACATTGGGAACGCCTGTGGAACAGCCTAAACATCAAAGAGCTTTTGGACATACGTGAGCCACACAGCGAGGCCCCTCAACTTTCGATTCTAGGACAGATCGGAGTGGCGATCAGCAAAAAAAGGCGCGCAAGATTGGAGCGGTGGCTCTTGGACTGCCGCGGCTTACGGGGCTGGGGTGACGATCCGCAGTTCGACCACGACTTCGTCCAGATGCTTCCCAAGAAATGCGGCTCCTGCCATGCCAGCCACAACGGCTCCCACTGTGGCCGCAATGCTTCCGGCGCCATTGGGCCGGTCGGCGAAGAGAAGCCTGCTGAGCCCAGCGGTGGTTCCGACGCCACCTGCGGCCGCCGGCAGAATCGTCTCCAAGTTCCCGCGGCGTTCGGTGTAGCGAATCGCATCGACTTCGACTATGGGCACGACGGCTCGACTTTTTGGCATGAATCGCGAGCGGTTTTTCGTTTTGCGAACGACGACTTCGAGAAGACCTCGCTGCACGCGCTCGACCTGTGCTTGAAGCTCGCTGGAGTCTTTGAGGACGAGTGACACTCTCCTTCCAGGGAGCCGATGGGACAGTTGCTCGGGCGTGGCATTGTGAACTTCTCGTTTGCCCGCTGCCTCCAGCTCCGGACCAGGAAACAAAACGAAAGGAACAGCAGTGTTGCTAGAGGCAGTCTCCTTTTCATGGTTTTGCTCCTATGGCGTTTCTCTCGATTGCGGCGGTTGTTCCCTATTTTCCAGATACATTCTTCACCGCCCCAGAGAGCAAACGGTTCGCCACCCCAGGGATGCGACCCCTCAATGCATCGGCCCGCCCGAAACAGAGGAGACCTGCAGCATTCCAGCAAGTCACGCCCTTCCCACGTTAGGGAGAGGAGAGCCCGATATTTCAGTCCTGTCAGCCGTTCACACCCTTGCGAGAGAGATGTCTAAACCGCCAGTGATCGCGCAAGCCGTCAGGCCTGGGTGTGTGGCTTGACGGGAGAAAGGTGTTCTTCGCTGATTCCGGGCAGAACAACCGCTCGACTCGGTTGGCGAGACCGGTACGAAGAGCCGCCTTTTCCTGGCAGGCGACGCCGGGAATCAGTGGCACCGATAGAAGTTCTTGTGGTCGGATGCAGATGGCTACGGCTCGTACGATGCCTGCTTTTTTCACGTCAGAACCAACGAGCCTCTGATATCCTTGGCCCTTGTCGGTTTGGAGACGGCTTTCTCATGCTGGTGCCATTGACGCCGCTGATGTTCTTGCGCCGCGCCGAAAAGCTTTACCCACGCAAGGTGGGCGTTGTATGCGGCCACCACCGGTTTAGCTATGCCGAGTTTGGCGAGCGGGTACAGAGGCTGTCGAACGGATTGGCAGACAGCGGAGTCGGAAAAGGTTTCGTCGTCGCTTATCTCGGGCACAACTGCCATCGTCTGCTTGAAGCCTACTACGGCGTCCCCTTGGCGGGTGGGATCCTGCTGCCGTTGAACGTAAGGCTGGCTGCCGGCGATTTTCGCTTCATTCTGGACCATTCGGAGGCGCGGGTCCTTTTTTTGGAAGCCGAGTTTCTTCCTGTCATCGACTCCATTCGCGAACAGTTGCAGCGAGAACCTTTATTTGTCGTTCTCGACGCAGAGCCAGGCAAGCCCTGGCTGAGCGACCGGAACTACGAGAGGTTTCTGGCAGACGCGAGTTCAGCCACGGGTCACACTACGGTCGTAGACGAGAACGACGTGGCTGAGCTTTTCTACACCAGCGGCACGACTGCCCAACCCAAAGGAGTCATGCTGACTCACCGCAATTTGTTCCTGCACGCCACGAGTGTCATGTGGGCGCTGCAAACGGGCGACGCCGAGGTGCAACTCCACACCATCCCGCTCTTTCATGCTAATGGCTGGGGTGCCACCCACGCCATTACCGCTGCGGGAGGAACTCACGTGATGCTGCGCCGGTTCGAACCGAAGCGCCTCTTGCAGCTCGTCCAGCAAGAGAAAGTAACGCTGTTTAACCTGGTGCCGACGATGGCAACGCTGTTGCTGCAAGAACCGTCCGTTCGCGAGTTTGACTTGAGCAGTCTGCGTTTGATTCACATGGGCGGCTCCGCGATGCCGAAGGCGCTGCTGAGAGAGCTTAAAGAGCGCATCGGCTGCGACGTGTCGTGTGGTTACGGGCTAACCGAGACCTCGCCGGTGTTGACGGTCGCTCTCCTGAAAAGCCACCTGCGCGAGGAAGGCGAGGCTTTCTACCGAAGGGCGGCGATGACTGGCCTGGAGCTTCCAGGCACGGAAGTGCGCGTGGTCGACGAGAACGGCGTAGACGTTCCGCGCGACGGCCAAACCGTCGGCGAGATCGTGGCTCGGGGCAACATTGTCATGAGGGGTTACTGGAAACAGCCGGAGGAGACTGCCCGGGCGATCCGCGATGGCTGGCTGCACACCGGTGATATGGCAACCATGGACGAAGAAGGATATGTTCTCATCGTCGATCGAAAGAAGGATATCATCCTGCGTGGTGGGGAGAACATCTCCTCGATCGAAGTCGAGAAAGCGCTGTATTCGCATCCGGCGGTACTGGAATGTGCGGTGATTGCAGTCCCAGACGAGAAATGGGGCGAAGTGCCGAAGGCCTTTGTGGTGCTTAGGAACGGAAACGCTTGCGAAGCCGAAGCGCTGCGGCGGCATTGCAAGGCGAACCTGGCGCGTTACAAGGTTCCGGCCAGCATCGACATCGTCGAGTCGTTGCCCAAAGGGGGAACGGGAAAGATTCAGAAGAAACTCCTGCGTGAGAAGTACTGGCGAGGGCAAGAGAAGCAGGTGCACTGACGCCCACCGGGAAGCAGACCCAGGCTCCGTGGGTCGAGCTTGCCCGGTTCAGTTCAGAGGCAGTCGATAGGCGGGCCTCCGAGGAAACGTCGACCACGCAGGTCTTTACGCCTGCCAGCTGGAGCGAGACTCGTGCTCGTGGACTGCTGCTGCGCCAGCATAATGCTCTTCGTCCGTTTTTGACAGATTCGTGGAGGTTCCTGTGATCCGTAAGAATTGGCAAATCCTAATTCCGCTCCTCCTGCTCCTGCTGTTTTCGTTCTCGAATGCGATTGTCACATTCTGGACCGATTGGCTTTGGTTCAAAGAGACGGGTTATCCGGTGCTGTTCACCCGCAGCTTCTGGGCTGAGGTATGGCTCACGGGCGCATTCGGCGCGTTGTTCTTCGTTGGGGTTTATGGCAACTCGCTCCTGGCACGGAGTCTGGCCCGTCAGACGCCCCATCGGTTTGTCGAAACCCTGGTGGAAATACCGCAGCTCGACATGCTGCGATCGGGGCTGCGTTGGATCTTACTGGGTGGCGCGCTGGTGCTGGCTTACCTCGTCGGAAGGTGGGGCGGGGGGCAATGGGATGTCTACCTTCGGCAACAAAACGCGGTTCCGTTCGGTATTTCCGATCCTTTGTTTGGCCGCGATATCGGCTTCTACTTCTTCACCCTGCCCTACTACCGATTTCTTTACTCATTTGCCATGGTGCTGCTCGTTTTTTCGTTTGTGGCTTCGCTGCTGGTCTATCTCGCGGAAGGTGGGGTGTGGATTACGCCGCGTGGTCCCGAACTTGCCAGGAAGGCGCGCGTGCACCTGTTCTCACTGGCGGCGATGTTTCTGCTGTTGTGGGGAGTGCACTACCGTCTGGAGCTGTTCGACCTGCTCTTCTCAGACCGCGGCATCGTCTCTGGCGCCAGTTATGCCGATGTTCACGCGGAGATGCCGGCACTGAAACTTCTGATGTACCTGAGTGCGGCTGCCGCGCTCTTAGTGCTGCTAAGCGGTTTCAGCCAGAAGTATCGTCTGGCTTGGATTGGCATCGGCGGGTTGGTGGTGGTGTCGCTGATTGGACGAAGAGCGATACCCGAGCTGACGCAGCGCTTTCAAGTGGCACCTAACGAGATCAGCATGGAAACGCCATACCTCGCGCAAGAGATCAAGTACACGCGTCTGGCTTATGGCATCGACCAGGTGCAGGAGTTGGAGTTTCCAGCGCTGGAAAACCTGTCTGCAGAGGCGATCAAGAAGAACGAATTAACCCTCCAGAACATTCGGTTGTGGGATCACCGGCCTTTGCTTCGCACCTACAGCCAGCTTCAGGTGATCCGCACCTACTATGATTTCGTGGACGTCGACAACGACCGCTACTTGATCGACGGCAAGTCGCGCCAGGTAAGCCTTTCGCCTCGCGAACTCTCCTCAGAGCGCCTTCCCAGCCGCACCTGGATCAACGAACACCTGACCTACACCCACGGCTATGGCTTGTGCCTGGGACCCGTCAATCAGATCAGCAAAGAAGGATTGCCCGAATTTCTTGTGAAGGATATTCCTCCCGTCGCCACCAGCAGCATTCAGGTGAAGCGTCCCCAGATCTACTATGGCGAAAAAACCAACTCCTATTGCTTCGTCAAGACGCGCGAGAAGGAGTTTGACTATCCGTCTGGCGACGAGAATGTCTACACGGAATACAGCGGCAGCGGGGGCATCCCGGTGCAGGGATTGTGGCGCAAGCTGTTGTTCAGTTTCCGATTCAGGGAACCCAAGATCGTCCTATCGGCCGCCATTACACCCGAAAGCCGGTTGATGTTCGAGCGCTCCATTCCCGGACGGCTCACCAAGGCGGCGCCTTTCCTCACGTTCGACGAAGACCCCTACATGGTCGTGTCGGAGGATGGACGCCTATTCTGGATGATGGACGGCTACACTTCGAGCCGCTACTTCCCCTATTCCCGGCCAACCGCGCGGCTGGGAAACTATATTCGGAATTCGGTGAAAGTGACTGTCGATGCCTACAACGGAACGATCCGGTTTTTCATCAGCGATCCGAAGGATCCCATCATCCTGGCCTACGCCAAAATCTATCCCGGCGTTTTTCAGCCGCTGGACGCAATGCCAGCCGATCTGCGCCGGCACATCCGCTACCCGGAGGACCTGTTTCGAATCCAAGCGAATATCTATGCGACTTACCATATGACCGATCCGCAGGTGTTTTACAACAAAGAGGATCTTTGGCGCATTCCAACGGCGGCAACAACGGCGGAGGGGGACACTCCGCTCGAGCCCTACTACACCGTCATGAAACTGAGCGGGACGAGCGATCGAGAGGAGTTCATCCTCATGTCACCCTTCGCGCCCGCACGGCGCGAGAACATGATTGCCTGGATGGCGGCGCGCTGTGACGAACCGAACTATGGTCAGTTGGTGGTCTACAACTTCCCCAAGCAACGCCTCGTATACGGGCCGTCACAGATCGTGAGCCGGGTGAACCAGGATGCCCGCATCTCTCAGCAGCTCACCCTGTGGGATCGCAGCGGATCGAGGGTCCTTCGCGGCAGCTTGCTGGTAATTCCGGTCCAGGATTCGGTTCTTTATATTCAACCCCTGTACCTCGCTTCTTCTCAAGAAGGGAGCTTGCCCGAGCTCAAACGCATCATCGTCGCCTACGGTAACAACATCGCGATGGAAGAAACGCTTGAGCTTTCACTTGGGCGAATCTTCGGCGGCGCACCCGTGGGTACGCCCACCTCGATTGCCGCACCCCAGCCGAGCCAGCAAACGGCCGGTCTTTCGTTGAAAGCTTTGATAGAGGAAGCCAGCGCGCACTATGAGAGAGCGCAGAGCGCGCTGCGCCAAGGGAACTGGCAAGGGTACGGTGAAGAACTCAAACGCCTGGAAGAGGTGCTGAAGCGGCTGCAGGAAAAAGCAGAGTGAAGGGAGCGCGGACACGCCGTCGCACAGCGGGTTTCGTGCCTGGCCCGCGTTTATATTGCCGCAGGCCAGTGCTTCAAATGGCCGTGGTTCGACCTGGGACATCCGGGCCGGCGGCCCTTGGGCAGCAAGCCGCTCCCAGATGTGCGGTGCGCTCGCGCGGGTCCGCCTGTGACACCGAATCAATGGGAGAAAGCCGATGATCTGTTGGAAGTGTGGAGCAGAAGTCGCAGAGATCTCCGGCGAACGAAAGGTACTGCGGGCCGACAGTTGTCCCAAGTGCTCGAGCGACCTGCACGCCTGTAAGAACTGCCGGTTTTACGACCGGCAATATCATAATCAGTGTCGTGAAACTCAGGCCGAGTGGGTCAATGACAAAGAGCGGGCCAACTACTGCGACTACTTTGCGCCTGGCACACGGACTGCCGGAGGAACCTCCAAACCTTCGAACGACCAGGTGAAGTCGGCTTTCGACGGGCTGTTTAAGGATTGATGAGTTTCGAACAGTGAAAGAGCTCGGATCCGACGAGATCGGGAAAGCAGAGCTCTCGCCGAGCTGCTTCCACCAAGCCGCTAGCTACTTTCCGTAGAAGGCGGCGATGGCATCCACCAGCGCGGGGATGGTGTACTGGGCCGGCTGGACATGAACGGCAAGACCGCAGTTTTCTGCCGTCTGCTTCGTAATTGGGCCGATCGCAGCGATCGCACAGCGCTTTACAGCGTCTGCCAGCGCACCTGTGTCGGCCATAGCGACCAGGTTGGTCACGGTGGAGGAGCTGGTAAACACAATCATATCGAGCGGACGCTCGTTTAGGATGATTTCAAGCCGCTTCTTTCCTTCGGACGGGGGCGTCGATTGGTAGGCCTCGACGACCTCGACTTGCGCGCCTTGCTGCTCCAGTCCGGCGGGCAGAACGTCGCGAGCGATCTTGGCTCGAGGGATCAAGACGCGCGTTCCTTTGACAAGTTTGCCTTGCAGGCTCTGCAGCAGCCCTTCTGCTTTGAACTCCTCCGCCAGGATCTCGACGTTCAAGCCTCGTTCGGCCAAGGCTTTCTCGGTCGCCGGGCCGATGGCAGCCACACGAATGCCTCGCAAGTCTCGCAAATCGCGCCCGAGCTGGCGGTACCGCGAAAGGAATTTCTCGACGCCGTTGGCGCTGGTGAACACCAACCATTGGTACGCCCCGATGCGGCGAATCGCTCGATCCAAAGCGTCCCAGGACGAAGGGTCGCGAATGGTGATCGTCGGAAACGCGATGACCTCAGCGCCCATTGCCAGCAGCCTCTGGCGAAACGCATCCGCTTGATGGCTGGGACGGGTAATCAGAATGCGCTTGCCGGAAAGGGGACGATTGTCGAACCAGCGCAATCGGTCGCGCAACGAGACGACATCTCCCACGATGGTAATCGCCGGGGCAGACAGCCCTTTCGCCTGAACTCGCTCGACAATGTCTGCAAGGGTCCCGCTGACCACCTCCTGGTGTGGGAACGTTCCCCACTGAATCAACGCGATCGGCGTTTGCGGGCTGCGGCCGTGCCGCGTCAAGTTGCGTACGATTTCGGGCAAGTTCGCAACGCCCATGAAGAAGACGAGTGTGCCGATGCCGGTCGCGACCTTGTCCCAAGCAATCAGCGATTCCTCCTTGCTGGGATCTTCGTGGCCGGTGATGAATCCCACGGAAGGGCTGAAATCACGGTGAGTCACCGGAATTCCAGCGTAGGCTGGAGCCGCGTAGCCAGAAGTCACGCCCGGCACAACCTCAAAGCGGATGCTCTCGTTTGCCAGGGCTTCGACTTCTTCTCCGCCACGCCCAAACACAAACGGGTCTCCCCCCTTCAAGCGAACGACTACTTTGCCCTCCCGGGCTTTTTGAATCAGCAAAGCGTTAATCTCTTCTTGTGAAAAGCCGTGGTTGCCGCCGCGCTTTCCAACCGCAATCCACTCGGCGTTGGGAGATGCGTACTGCAGCAGATCGGTGTTTACAAGGGAGTCGTAGATGACACACTCTGCAGCCTGCAAACAGCGCAGTCCTTTGAGTGTCAGCAATTCAGGATCACCAGGGCCGGCGCCAACCAAATAGACAAGAGGCGCGGAAGTGTCGTTCATAGCGGTCAGATTCGGAAATCCAACAGGGAACCGGCGAGGTCCTCATGTGGGCGACAGAGATGTCAGGATTTCACGCGCACCGCTGGCGAGCAGACGCTCTGCGAGTCGGATGCCGAGTTCTGCAGCCTGCTCGATCGGGCTGTCAGCTTGCTCGCGGAAGAATTGGCGTCCATCCACGCTCGCCACGACTCCCAACATTTCGAGTCGCGATCTTTCAATCCAGGCGTGTCCCGCGATCGGCACCTGGCAGCCGCCGCCCAATCGGCGGAGAAAAGCCCTTTCTGCGGTCACGGCGAAGTGGGTCGGCAAGTGGTGCAGGCACTGTACCCGTTCACGTGCCACCTCATCGGTCACCCGGGTTTCGATCCCTAGCGCCCCCTGTCCCACTGCCGGGCACACTTGTTGGCAAGATAACCGCTCGACAATGCGATGCTGATAGCCAAGCCGGTCCAGGCCCGCACAGGCCAAGAGGACGGCATCATACTGCCCCTCGTCCAGCTTGCGCAGACGGGTGTCCAGGTTGCCCCGGAGATTGGCGATCTTGAGATCACTCCGCCATCGCAATAGCTGGGATTGGCGCCGCAGGCTGCTGGTTCCAACTTGGGCGCCTTCAGGAAGTGCTTCCAGGCTGCGATACTTGTTGGAGAGAAACGCGTCGCGCACGTCTTCGCGCTGGCTGACGGCAGCGAGACTCAGTCCGTCCGGCAGGAGCGTGGGCAGATCCTTGAGGCTGTGGACCGCCAAATCGATCCGTCCCTCCAGCAACGCCTCTTCAATCTCTTTCGTGAACAGACCTTTCCCACCAATCTTGCTCAAAGGCGATTCCAGAAAGACGTCTCCGGAGGTCTTGATGATTTCGATGGCTACCAAAAGGCCAGGGTGCGCTGCTTCTAGCCGACCTTTCACCCAGTTTGCCTGAAACAGCGCAAGCTTGCTGCCTCGAGAGCCGATGGTGAGTTGGTTCGATGGCACAGAAGCTGCCCGCTAGTCCTTCAGTCCAAAAATCCGCTTGATGATGGCGACTTCATCCGGGTTCAAGGTCTGCCGGCTCAGTCGTTTCAGTTCGGAAATGGGTTGGTGGAGCATCTTGTTGACCAGGCTCTGAGTGAGGCTTTCAATCACCGCTTCCTGCTCGCTGGTGAGGGACCCGAGACGTTTTCTACTTCGAGCCAATTCCTCTTTGCGAACTGCCTCCCAGTGTTCGCGCAGCATCACAATGGCGGGCGTTGCGTCGCGCGCTCGCGCATACTCGAGAAAGAGATCGACCTCCTGCCGCACGATCTCCTCGGCTGATTGCGCCTCGCGCTGGCGTTGGCGCAGATTGGCGTCAATGACGTTGCGCAGATCGTCGATATCGTAAAGAAAAACGTTGTTTACTTTGTTGATTTCCGGATCGACATCTCGTGGAACTGCAATATCGATGATAAACACAGGGCGGTTCTTGCGCAGGTGAATCATGCGCTCCCCATCGGCCTTGTTCAAAATGAAGGCCGGCGAACCGGTCGAGCTGATGATGATGTCGGCGCGCTCGATATGCCGAAACAGGTCCTCGGTCTGAATGGCTTCGCCCTTGAAAAGCTCCGCCAGTTCGACGGCGCGCTGGTAGGTGCGATTCCAGACGAGCACCTTCGATACCCCAGCCCCCGAAAGATGTTTGGCAGCCAGCTCGCTCATCTTGCCGGCGCCGAGAATCATGACCGTCTTGCCTTTCAGGTCGTTGAAGATTTTCTTCGCCAGTTCAACCGCTGCGTAGCTGATCGATACTGCCGAGCTGGCAATGGTGGTTTCGGAGCGGACTCGCTTGGCGACGAAGAAGGCGCGGTTCATCAGCTGGCTGAGCGTGGCCCCGATGGCTCCAGCGTTTTGAGCCGTGGTAAAAGCTGTCTTGACCTGGCCCAGAATCTGCGGTTCGCCCAACACCATTGAATCCAAACTTGCTGCCACTCTGAAGACATGGCGGACGGCGTCGAGCTGCGTGAAGTCGTAGAGAAAGTCCCGCAACGAGTCATAGGGGACTTTGTGAAAACTGCAGATGAAGTCCCGCAGCTGGTGCACGCCATCCGGTGACTCGGCGGTTTGGGCGAGCACCTCGACCCGGTTGCAGGTGGACAGGATCATGCTTTCCCGAACCTCATACCGTGTACGCAGCAGCTCCAGCGCTTGCGGCAACTGTGGTTCCGGAAAATGGAGCCTCTCGCGGATGTGGACGGGAGCAGTCTTGTGGCTGAGGCCCACCAGGACGAGGTTCATTGCTGTATGAAAGAGTGCGCGCTGCCTTGATGTCGCGTTCCAAGAAAAGTCAAAAGCACAATGACGAAACCGAGAATCGACATCATCGCGGCGCGCCTGCCGCGAAGACCCGCTGAGAGCCGATAGTGGATGAGGACTGCGTAGACGAGCCAGGTGATCAGCGACCAGATGATCTTCGGGTCCCCGCCCCAAGGCTGTGTGAGGGAGCGGCTCGCCCACAGCGCGCCGGCTACGATGCCGACGGTAAGCAGCGGAAACCCGACGCTCAGAGACCGATATCCGAGGTCATCACAGATCTCTAGCGAGGGCAGCCGGTAGTAGAACGCTTGCGGCCGCTTGCGCTTGAGTTCTCTTTCCTGGATCAGATACATGATGCCCGCGGAGAAGGCGACGAAGAAGGCGGCGTAACCTAGAAAAGTGGTCGGGATATGGATGTAGAACCACAAGCTTCTCAAGAGTTCATGGCGGGCGGCGTTGGGCGATGAGATGAGGTTGGCAGCCAGCGTCAGAATGAAGACCAAGGGGAAAACGAAGACACTCAGCGACTCAAGCCGGTAGCGGGCATAGGAAACCAGAAACGCCAGCACGATGACGAAGGCAAAAAACGAGAGCGCTCCGTGATTGTCCGTGATGGGAGGATGGTCAAGCTCGATCCAGGCAAAGATGATGGACAGCGCATGGGAAATGAATCCAAGGCCGATGCCTGCCAGAGCAACTCGAAAGAGAGTTTTTTTGCGTGTGACGATCGTCAGAAACGAATGCAGCAGTCCGATCGAATAGAGCGCGATGGTCAGACGAAGAAACAGCGTGTTCATCTGGGGGGAACCTGTGGACAGCGGGCAAGAGGCTCAAGCGTCGTCGAAGCACCCGTGGCTTTTCGATCCGCGCTGATTATACAAGCGGCTCTGCGATTCCACAAGGCAGCCCACGGGCTCGACTTGCGCCCAGCGAGGTCCGGTGTCGGGAGAGGCTCATCGTACGCCGTTCGAGCGGCACTTCTGAACTCAGCGATCCACGCGAGGGACAACTGTGGACGAAGATCTGTGCGAAGGTCTGCCTGAAAGCAGCGTTGCGCGAGGTCACATGTCGCTGGGCTGCTGAGCATCCACGTGAGCCAAAATCAGCGGCCCGAACGCTAGTGAGAGCTCGACCCCGACTCAACGACTCACGAAACAACCCTAGGACCCTGCTTGGAAGCGCGGGCGTGCTTTACTGCAAGCGCCTCGTGTCCGCTATAATCCCGCGATGCAGTCGATGGGCTACATCAAGCTGCTGCGCAGCAACCGTGATTTCCGCTGTCTCTGGATCGGGCAGATCGTCAGTGAGCTCGGCGACTGGTTCAACAGCATCGCCGTGTTGGCACTGGCGATGCATTTGACTGGGTCTGGCTTGGTTGTCTCGGCGGTATTGCTGTCTCGTACCGTTCCGGCCGTCTTGTTCGGACCCCCGGCAGGAGTTTTCGCGGACCGGTTCAAGCGGCGCAACCTTCTGCTTGCTTCAGATTACCTCCGCGCCATCCTTGCGCTAGGATTCCTGCTCGTCAGCTCGCGTGACCAGATGGTGTTGGCGTATCTGTTCGGCGCTTTGCTGACGGCCGTCTCGATGTTCTTTGGCACGGCTAAGAGCGCCTCTATACCGGACCTCTGTGCTCCCGAAGAGCTCATGCCGGCAAATGCCCTGACGGGCTCAACGACCGCGATCATGCAGATGTTGGGGGGAGCGCTGGGCGGATTTGCAGTGCAGGGACTCGGCTACCGAGGCGCCTTCACGCTAAATGCGCTTTCCTTTCTGGTTTCGGCAGCACTGATTCTGAAGATCCGCTTCCCGGAGTCCCAGCTTGCCAGGAGCGATCGCAAAGAACGGCAGTCGTATGTCCGCGAGTTCGTGGAAGGCCTGCGTTTTGTGCGGCGCCAGCCGATCGTTTTGGGCTTGCTGCTGATCGGTGTCGGGTGGGCCACCGGTGGTGGGGCAGCGCAAGTTCTTTTCAGCCTGTTCGCGATCGATGTGTATCGAGCCGGTGAATCGGGTATCGGGCTTCTCTATTCGGCGGCAGGCCTGGGAATCGTCGTCGGTGCTACGATGTCGAACGCCTTCTTCCGTCACCGATCGTTTGAATTCACAAAATGGGTGATCGGCATCAGCATTGTGTTGACGGGTGTTTTCTACGGCATCTTCAGCCTGACACAGAATCTCTGGAGTGGCTTTTTCTGGATCGCGCTGAGCCGCGTTGCGATGGGCATCAACGGCATCATCGGCACAACGCTTCTGATGAGCACGGTGCCCGCCGAATTCCGGGGCCGCACCCTATCGGTGAAGGACACGGCCGTGATCTTTACGATGGTGGTTTCCATGCTGCTCGCCGGCCTTGCCCAGAGTCAGGCCGGGCCGCACGTTATCGGCCTGGTTGCCGGCCTGCTCACCCTCTTGACGGGCGTCCTCTGGCTGGGGGCAAACTGGGCCGGCGTCTACTCCGGAGACCCGGAAGCTGTGAAAAAATTATTGAAAAAAAGTCTTGACTAGCGATATCGCTATGATATACTGTCTCCCTCCTGGAATTC
>Ga0194131_10006077_pt1 | contig 16986 bp, 15 predicted proteins | sample TA2KigO120mmetaG_FD_148631 | JGI IMG/M metagenome (GOLD analysis project Ga0194131, IMG submission 148631) | Freshwater microbial communities from Lake Tanganyika, Tanzania - TA2015053 Kigoma Offshore 120m | ecosystem: Environmental > Aquatic > Freshwater > Lake | place: Tanzania: Lake... | reverse complement strand
CATTGCGCGCCGCGCTCGAACTGTTGGCTCAGGACGCCGAGGCGCGGCCCCTGGCTGGTGGCGCGACGCTGGTGGCGATGATGAATGCACGCGTGCTGGAACCGCGTGCCCTCGTCAGCCTGGGCAGTATCGCGGAGCTGCGTGGCATTCGCACGCTTGAGGAGGGAACTGTTCGCATCGGCGCCTTCACCCGCCATTCCGAGACCGCCGCCGATCCAGGCTTGAGCAATACGCTGGCGGTGGTGCGAGAAGCTGCCGGTCAAATCGCCAACGCCACCGTGCGCAACATGGGCACCATCGGCGGCTCGGTGGCGTTTGCAGATCCAGGCCTGGACTATCCTCCAGCACTGGTGGCGGCCAACGCCCGCATCGAGATGACCTCGCTGACCGGTGTGCGGTCCCTGTCGGCGAGCGAATTCTTCGTCGACTGGTACACCACCGCATTGCTGCCGGGCGAATTGGTGTCCGCGGTGTTGTTGCCCGCCGCGGTCGAGGGAGTCGGACGGTATCACAAGCTGGCCCGTGTGGCGGGGGACTACGCCATCGTCTCCGTGGCAATCACCCGGTCCAGCACCGGGGCGGTGCGCGTTGCCGTCGGCGGTTGTGGTCCCACCCCACTTAGTGACGAAGGTGTCAATACCCTCCTGAGTGGCGCGCCCAGCACACAGACCATCGATGCAGCCTGTGCGCGCCTGGTGGAATTGGCTGATCCCGTGGATGATGTGCGCGGGAGTGCGGCCTATCGCCGGCAGGTCATGCCCAGGATGCTGCGCAGCGCGCTTGGAGAATCCACGTGAAATCCACTGATTCGCTCTCCTTGACCTTGAATCTGAACAACGCCACCGTCCAGACGCAAGCGGCTTTTGCAGACACGTTGCTCACGGTGCTACGAGACCGCCTGCAACTCACCGCCGCGAAGCGCGGCTGCAATCAGGGCGTGTGCGGTGCCTGCACAATTTCGATCGACGGCAAGCCCATGCGTGCCTGCCTGAGCCTGGCCCATAACTGTGTTGACGCCTCGTTGCACACGCTCGAAGGTCTGGAGACCGATCAGACGCTGCGCGCATTGCAGTCCGCCTTCGAACAAGGCGGCGCGCTGCAGTGCGGCTTCTGCACACCGGGCATGCTGATGGCGGCACGTGCGCTCGTGCAGTCCAACGCCAGTCCGACGGTGGAACAGGTGCAACAAGCCCTTTCCGGAAATCTTTGCCGCTGCACCGGCTATCGCAAGATCATCGATGCGGTGCGATCCGCCGCTCAATCCTTGCGAGGCGAACCATGAGCGAAGTCACGGCCGTCGGCCGCCGCCTGCCGCAGTTGGAGTCGCGCGAGAAACTCACCGGCCAGGCGCAGTACATCGCTGATCTGTACCGCCCCAACATGCTGTATGGCGCCATTCTGCAAAGCCCGCACGCCCATGCCCGCATTCTGGGATATGACCTGCGCGCGGCGCTGGCGCTGCCTGGTGTGCGCGCTATCGTGACGGGCGATGACGTCAAGGAAGAGTGGCGACTGGGCGCCTTCATCAAGGATGAGCACGCACTTGCCAAGGGCAAGGTGCTCTACGTCGGCGAGATCGTCGCGGCGGTGGCGGCGGACAGCGAAGACATCGCCCGCGCGGCAGTGCGATTGATCGAAGTGCAGTACGAAGAGTTGCCCGCCGTATTGTCGCCCGAGCAAGGTCTGGCTGCCAGTGCCGCGGTGTTGCATGAGAAGGCGGATCAGTACTTCAAAGTGTTTGATACCGGTACGCAAGCCAATCTGTGTTCACGCACCAGTTTTGCCGAGGGTGACATCGCCCAGGGTTGGCGCGAAAGCGATGTCATCATCGAACAGGTCTACGAGACGCAGGCGCAGGCCCATCTGTCCATCGAACCGTGTGGCGCGCTGGCGGAAGTGGACGCCGCCGGCCGGGTGACCCTCTGGTCCGCCAATCAAAGTGTGTTCCGCGTGCAGGCCAATGTGTCCGAATCCACCGCCGTGCCCATGTCGCGCCTGCGTTGCCTGACGCCGCGCGTGGGGGCAGGCTTCGGCAACAAGATGGAACCGCATGTGCAACCAGTGGTGGTTCTGTTGGCGATGAAGGCCCGACGCCCAGTCAAACTCATCCTGAGCCGTGAAGAGGATTTCGAGACCGTGCGGGCGCGCCATCCCATGCGCATCCGTGTCAAGACCGGTGCGCGCCGCGACGGCACACTAGTGGCGCGCGAGGTCGAGTTGCTGCAGGACTGCGGTGCCTACGCGGACGACAGCCCCGGCGTGTTGGGGTATGCACTACTGATGAGTGTCGGGCCCTATCGCATTCCCCATGTGCATTGTCATGGGCGGCTGGTGTACACCAACAAACTGCGCTTCGGTGCCTTCCGCGGCTTCGGCGTTCCGCAAATGACCTTTGCCACCGAATCCCAGCTTGATGAACTGGCGAAGCAACTGGGCATGGATCCCATCGTACTGCGACGCAACAATCTCAAGGGGCCCGATGATCTCTGGCTGGGTGGACAACGCATACTGTCCAACGGGTTGCCACAGTGTCTTGAAGCAGTCGAGCGCGAATCTGGCTGGGCGCAGGCACGATCACAAGGCCGGTCTCTTGGCGTGGCCTGCACTGCCCATATCAGCGGATTGCTTGCCACCGGCGCCATCGTGCGCGTACTGGAAGATGGCTCCATCGTGCTCAACACCGGCGCCGTCGATATCGGTCAGGGTTCCAGCACTGTGCTCACGCAAATGTGCGCCGAGGCGTTGCGGGTACCCGTCGAGTCGGTGTCCATCGCCAGTCCGGATACCGATGGCTCGCCTTACAACTGGGGCACCACCGCCAGCCGTATCACGTACACCACTGGCCGGTCCGTGGTCGGCGCCGCGCGTGAAGTGGAGCGGCAACTCAAGGTGCACGCCGGCGAAATGCTGGAGTGCTCGGTCGACGACCTCGAACTGCTGCTGGGCGGCAAGGTGGCAATCAAGGGTGTGGCCGACCGTGCGGTGAGTTTTGCAGCCATCTCGGCGCGTGCCCACTGGGCAGCAGGTGGGCCCATCGTAGGCAGCCACACCTGGGTGTTTGATCAGAAGACCGTCGATCCCAAACGCACCGCCGCCATCGGACTGCCGTTTCCGCAGATCGGCGTCTTCAGCTTTGGTGCGCTGGTGGTCGAAACCGAGACTAACACCGTCACCGGCCAAGTCAGAGTCAAGCAGGCGTGGTCCGCCGTCGATGTCGGCAAAGCGGTGAATCCACTACTGGTGGAAGGCCAGATCGAAGGCGGTTTTGTCCAGGGACTCGGGCTGGCGCTGGTGGAGGAAATGGTGTGGGACGGCCCCCGCCTGGCCAATCCCACCTTAATGGACTACAAGATTCCCACTATGGCGGAGGCGCCCTACGACTTGCACGCCATCATTGTCGAATCCCACGAACCCAGCGGCCCATTTGGCGCCAAGAGCGTGGGCGAGATCGGCATCAATGCGGTGGCGGCGGCGATCGCCAACGCGGTGAACAGTCGTACCACGGAGCGGGTTCGTGTCTTGCCACTGACGCCTGAGCGGGTGTTGAAAGCGCTGTGAACACCCGCGTCGGCCCTACCGCATTCGATTCAGTTACCATTTGAGCCCAGGCGCGTATCACCTGCGCTGAACAGAACGGAGACGGACTCAGCATGCTGGATGCGTCTCCCCACAATCGAATTCCGCTGGAGGAGAACACCCCATGATCACTCGTCGCACCCTCATGCGCGCGCTTATGGCTGCTGGTCTGGCCGTGAGCGTTGGCTCGTTTGCCACTGCCGCTGAGCCTGTCCGTATCGGCTTCGCCATCGCCAAGACCGGTCCCTTTGTCATCGCCAGTGATCCGCAGATGAAGGCCTACGAACTGTGGAAGGAACAGGTCAATGCACGCGGCGGCCTCAATGTCGGTGGCACCAAGCGCATGATCGAGTTCGTCAGCTACGACGATCAGTCCAAACCTGAACAGGCGGTGCGCCTGTACGAGAAGCTCATCACCAGCGACAAGGTGGATCTGTTGATCGCGCCGTGGGGCACACCCTTCCACATCGCCATCGCGCCAGTGCTGGAAAAGCACAAGTTTCCCGTCGTGGGCGCGACCGCCGCGTCCGTGCGGCTGCGCGAATTGAAGCCGGGCTACATCTGGTTCACCACTTCGGCGATTCCCGACAAGATGGCGGCGGAGCTGACCAAACTGTGCGTCGAAAACAAGGTTAAGAGCGTCTCGGTCATCAACAATGTGCTGCCTTTCACGAAGGAGTTCCGCACCTTCCTCGACCCCAAGTTGAAGGAAGCGGGCATCACCATCAAGACCAGTGCCGAGTATCCGCCGGACGTGAAGGACATGACCGCGATGCTTACTCAGATTAAGCAGGCGGCGCCCGATGCGGTGCTGGCGCTGTCCTACCCTGGAGATTCGGCGCTCTACGCCAAACAGGCGAAGGAACTGAGTGTGAACGCGCCTATTCAGTTCATCGCCATCGGCCCAACCGAGGCCTTCTTTGCCCAGGCCATGGGCAAGGCGGCGAACGGCATCATCACTATCGGTCACTGGATGCCGCGTGACGAGTGGAAGGGCTCCAAGGCCTTCGACGCCGCCTATCGCAAGAAGTACAACGAAGCCCCCGACTACCTGGACTCGTCACTGGCCTACATTTCCCTCGAAGTCCTGGAGCAGGCGGTGGCCAAGGCCGGTCTCGACCGCGAGAAGCTACGCGCCACCATCGCCGCCGACACCTTCGACACTATCAACGGCAAGATCAAGTTTGACGGCGTGCAGAACACCATCACGCCGACTGCCTTTCTGCAGTTCCAGAACGGCAATCTGCAACTGGTCTGGCCCACCGGGTTTGCTTCCGCCAAAGTCCAGCAGAAGAAAGGCTGGGACTAACCCGGTAGGAAGAATTTCGGGGACGGGTCCCAGAAATGGCGGAGGCGCTGTTGTCGGGGCAGTTGTTGTTTTCCACGCTGGTCATCGGCTCGGTGTACGCGCTGGTGGCGTTGGGACTCAACCTGGTCTATGGCACGTTGCGCTTACTCAATGTGGCGCATGGCGATCTGGTGATGTTGGGGGCGTACGGTGCCTTCTGGTTGTTTACGCTGGGGGGATGGTCGCCGCTCCTGGCTTTACCGGTACTGGCATTGGGCGGCGCAGTGTTCGGTTACCTAACTTATCGCGGCTTGTTCCGCCGTATGTTGCAGGGTGACGGCGCGCCACAGCGACTGGAGGCCAATTCGCTGCTGCTGTTCTTCGGCCTCTCCATCCTATTCCAGAATCTGGCGGCGCACTACTTCACCGTCACACCACGCGCCTATCAGTATCTGGATCAGGTGTGGCGCTGGGGCGAAGTGGCGATGACGGCCAATCGCCTGCTGGTGCTGGTGGTGGCGTCGGGCTTGTGCCTGCTGGTGGTGCTGTTCCTGCGTTTTCAGGTGACGGGGCTGGCGTTGCAGGCGGTGATCCAACGGCGCGAAGCGGCGCAGATCGTCGGTGTGAATGTGGAGCGGGTGCAGGCGCTCAGTTTCGCTGTGGGATTCGGCAGCGCGGCGGTGGCCGGCGGGCTGGTCAGCATGCTGGAGCAGTTCTCTCCGTTCAGCGGGTTTCCCTTCACTATCGCCGCGTTCGTAGTGGTGATCCTGGGCGGACTGGGGAACGTGTTTGCCGGCATGGTCGCCGCGTTGCTGCTGGCGATGATCGAGACCTACGGTGTGGCGCTGACCTCGCCGACCTATCGCTCGATACTGCTTTACGGCACCTTCGTGCTGGCGCTGCTGCTATTTCCCCGTGGACTGCTCGGGCGCCGGCAATTGCGATAGCGCTGTGCCGCTCTCGCGCAGGATGGTCTCGATGTCGTTGAGCACCAGACGGGCGTAGAGGAAATTCGAGGTGTAGATCTCGCGGATATCGCCGGCACGGTCGATGAGAAACACCTTGAGTACATGCGACAGCTCACGCTTGGCCTTGCGTCCCTTGCCGTCGAAATTGACGCGCACATCCTGACCGAAGCCCTCCACCAGCGGCAGCAGCTCACGCGCCGAGCGGGTGGTGAGAAAGTACCAGGGCGGCGCACCCGGTTTCTCGCGGGCATAGCTGCCAGCGTACTGGCGCATCACCGAAGGGGAGTCACGCGCCGGGTCGAAGGACAAAGACACCAATCGCACCTGATCGCGCAGTGCCGGGGTGGCCGCCACCGCATCGCGCAGTTCGGTGAACACCCGATAGGCGAGGGGGCAACCTTCCTTGTCAACGCAAGTGGTGTAGATGAACCCGAGCAAGGTGATGCGATCACGAGTGTAGTTCGATAGCGGTTGCGTCTTGCCATCGGTGCCGAGCACCCGTCCGTCGGGTGCCGGCATGATTCGATGCAGGAGGTAGCTGCCGACGGCAGGCGGCACGAAATCCGGCGCTGTGCCGTCGTGCGATTCACCCTTGTGCGCGAGTGCCAAAGGGTGGCAGGCGATCGCCGTCAGCAATACGCCTGCCTTGATGACGTGCCCGACCATGCGACGGACGCTCACCCGCCCTTGGCGGCAGTACGCAGGCCGCGTGCGCCGAGTTTCATGTGGTGAGCACGACCCAGTTGCGCCTTGGTGAAGTCGACTTCAAACGTCTGCGTCAATTCCTTGCCGTCCCAGGCGAAGCCGCGCAGGAATTGCTCGTTGTCATCACCGCCCTTATCCCAGTTGGCCAGCAGCGACGAAGTGATGTAGACGCGCTTGCCGTCCCAGCTTTGAGAGACCATGTTGACTTGCTTGCCGGTCACCTTCTCGTACGTCTGCTTGGGCGCCATCGGGTCGGTCAAGTCGAAGTACCGGGTCTTGCCGTCCATGAAGGTGTTGACCCAAAGTCCCTTGCCATCGCGGGTGATGCTGATGTCCACCGGCAGCGGAATCTTCGACGGATCGCCGATGGTGCCGACTTCCTTGGCGTTCCACTCACCGCTGTCGTCTTGCTTGACCAGCCAGAGCTTGGAGGTCAGGGCGGTGGCGGTGATGGCCCAGTTGTCCTGCGGGTTTAACGACCAGCGAATCTCGAGCGGCGCGCCCGGCACCGCCATCACCTTGGTGGGCTTGATCGCCTTCAGGTCCCACAGCACCATGGTGTTACCGAACTTCTTCATGGCTTCACCATCTTGAATCAACTCACCAATGGGGCGCATGTAATTGGCGGCACCGGTGAAGCTGGACGTCAGCAGCACATTCTTTTTGGGATTGACCGCCAGGTCGTAACCGTAGCCGTCACCGCCATTGTCGGTGGGCATGGGGTAGTGGGCCAATTGCTTGCCCTGGTTGTTGTACAGCACCATGCCGGTCACGCCACCCTTGTCAGCGTCGTTCGATAGCGCCTGCACCAGCATACGTCCGGGCAAGGCGTAGTAGGTGTGCGGGCCAAGGTAGCCGGACTTTGCACCGAGGTCGTCGATGGTTCGTACCAGCTTGGGCCGCGCCGGATTGGTGGCGATGTCGAATACCCAGATGCGGTTCTCCGATAATCCGCCCGCCCAGATGTGGCGCCGATCATCGGTGAAGCCCATGTGATGCGCCTCGGTCCGCATGCCGGTTGACACGGAGTGGATGACCTTGCCGTAGCTGCGCGACTTTGGGTTGACGTTGATGGTGACCAACTTGTCGGAACCGTCGCCCATGCCCTCTACGCCCAAGGTCCAGACGTAGATATAGTCTTCCTGCCCCTTGATGAGCTTCGAGATGTAGGGGGAATTGCAGGTTTCGTCGGCGATGGCAGGCGGCATCCACGCTGCGGTGCCCATCAAACATGCCGTCAGTGCTGCGATCAGAGACTTGCATTTCATCTTGTGCTCCTCCTGTTGGATGGATTTCCGTCGCCAGTTTAGCCTGAACTCGCAGGCCGACTATGTTGCTGGCATCGTCAGGCGGTTGGGCTCCTGCGCGCGGCGGGCCCCGGTGGATCATCGGCTAGCATAGGGCGGATAAGCGATCGGCAAGGTCGCAAGGAAAGTTCAGGGGGATCACGGGATGGGACAGTTCGGTGGATGGCAATCATGGATACGAGGCTGACGTCCACATGAGCCGGGCAGTACAGACGATCGTCGTAGCCATCGCGGTGATGCTCGCGCTGCTCGGCATGCCGCACCTGGGCAGCGACTACGCCACGGGTATTGCGCTCAACGTAATGATGTGGATCGCCCTGGTGGAGAGCTGGAGTGTGCTGAGCGCCATGACGGGCTATGTGTCCCTGGGTCATGCGGTGTTCTACGGCTTGGGCGCGTACGTGGTAGTGGCTTCGTGGGAGCACCTCCCCCTTTACGCCAGCATTCCCCTGGCAGGTGTCGCAGGTGTGCTGTTCGCAGCAGCGGTGGGCTCGCCGGTGATGCGGGTGCGAGGGCCGTACTTCGTCATCCTGACCTTTGGCGTTGCGGAGCTGGTGAAGTACGCGGTTCTCGCCTACGAGAGCGCGAGTGGAGTCGCCAGCCGCATTCTGTTCAACGGCCCTGAGTTGAACACTCTCTACTACCTCATGCTGGCCCTGGCCGTGTTGGCCTACGCCATCATGGCAGTGGTATCGAATTCGCGTTTCGGCCACGGCCTGCGCGCCATCCGAGAAAACGAGGAGGCAGCGCAGAGCGTGGGCGTGCCGGTAGTGCGTTACAAGTCCATCGCCTTCATGTTGTCTGCCTGGGTACCGGCTATGGTCGGCGGCGTGATGGCTACACGCTCGACCTATTTCGAGGCCACTCAGGTGTTCGACCCCATGGTCTCGGTCACCATCATCGCCATGGCACTCATCGGAGGAGGCGACAATGCTCGCGGTCCCTTGCTGGGCGTGCTGTTCCTGAGCCTGCTGTCCGAGCTGCTCTGGGTGAACGCGCCGCAGGTCTACATGATCATCCTCGGGGTGGTGCTGGTGATTTTTGTGTTGTTGATGCCCGAAGGCATCCTCGGCCGTTTGGCCAGGCGTCGGGAGGGCAGGGCGCATGCCGCTACTTGAGGTTCGCCAGGTCAGCAAGCAGTTCGGCGGTGTACGCGCCGTGCATGAAGTGAGCTTCGAAGTCGTGGCCGGTGAGATCGTCGGACTCATGGGCGCCAACGGCGCCGGCAAGACCACCTTGCTGGCGCTGATCGCGGGACAGGTGATTCCGGACAGCGGCGACGTCCTGTTCGAGCAACACTCCTTGCGCGGGATGACATCCGATGCGGTGTGCCGCCGCGGAATCGCGCGCGCTTTTCAGATCGTCAAACCCTTCGCCGGAATGAGTGTGCTGGACAACTTGATCACGGCCGCGTACTTCGGTCCCATCGCGTTGCGCTCGCGCGAGCAGGCTGAGAGTCACTGCCGCGACGTGCTCGACGAGTTTGCATTGACGGACGTGGCGGAGCGCCTCGCCAGCAGCCTTACGCTGTCTGAGCAGAAACGGCTCGAGTTGGCGCGCGCCGTGGCGAGCGGCGCCAAGCTGCTGCTTATCGACGAAGTAATGGCCGGTCTCACGCCCACCGAAGTCGCAGCGATGCTCGAGCGCCTGCGCGCTGTGCATGCGCGACGCCAGCTCACCATGATCGTGATCGAGCACGTGATGCAGGCGCTCATGCGATTGGCCGATCGCATCGTGGTCTTGCACCACGGCGAATGCATCGCCCAGGGTGCGCCTGCCGAGGTGGCGCGCGACGCCCGCGTGCTCGAAGTGTATTTCGGCGAGGCAGCATGAACATGCTCGAAGTCGAAGACCTGCAGGCGGGCTATGGCGCGGTGCGTATCCTGCACGGCCTCTCCCTGAGTGCTGCCAAAGGCGAGCCCTGCGCCCTGGTGGGCGCCAACGGCGCCGGCAAGACCACCTTGATGAGGACACTGTGTGGATTGCTCCCCGTTGCCAGCGGTCGCATACGCTTCGCTGGTGAAGACATCACCCACTGGCCCTCTCATCGTCGCGTGGAAGCGGGCCTGGTGCTGGTACCCGAAGGCCGCCTGGTGTTCGCCGACCTTAGCGTGGACGACAACCTGCGTCTGGGCGCCATCACGCCGCACGCACGCACCCGCTATCGCGATCGCCGCGATCAGATGTTCGCGCTCTTCCCGCGCCTGCTCGAACGCCGCCGGCAAGCGGCGGGAACACTGTCCGGTGGCGAGCAACAGTTGCTGGCAATGGCGCGCGGACTGATGGCGCATCCCCGGATGTTGCTTCTGGACGAACCCACCCTTGGCCTGGCACCCGTCATGTGCCGGCAGATCTTCGAACTCATTCCGAAGTTGGTGGCCGATGGCCTGAGTGTGTTGCTGGCGGAGCAGGATGTGAAGGCGTCGCTATCGCTCGCAACTCAGGCCTATGTGTTGGAGAACGGCCGCATCGCGTTGAGCGGAGCGGCCGAGACGCTGCGAGGCGACGAAAGGGTCCGGCATGCATACATGGGCATGTAGAGTCTAGAGCGCGGTCCGATGATTGACGGGGGAAATAGGTAGTAAAAAGTGCGCAAAGGGGACTGTCCCCCTTCATGGAACAGCTATTGTCTTTACTTGGGCGGTACCACCAGATCGTGGCTGCTAGGCCCTACGCCTGCCTCCTGAAACTCCACTTCTCCGCTAAGGATGGCGCTGAAGTGCGGTACACCGGCGGGAATGACGTAGAAGCTGCCGGCTGGAAAGGCGCGCAGGCGGCTCTCGTCGAAAGACTCACCTACGCCAGACCAATAGGTGCCGGAGAGCACGGTGACGGTACGCTCGTCGGGGTGTGTGTGCGGCGGCAGGCGGTGCCCCGCCTGCGCCCGTACCCGGAATGCATACGGACCGGGCTTGTCGGGTGTTCCATAGATGCCGGCGTAGTACACGTCGGGAGACGCGCGCCGCTGAACCCACTTGACGTCTTCGGGCAGCTGCGCCTGCAAGTCTTTGTCGTTGGCCAGCGCGCCGCCGCCCATAGCGAGCAACAGCACGCCGAACGCCCCGATCTTGAACGAATCAAGCATCGCGGTCTCCTTCACGCGGGTGCGCTGGCGTCGTTCAGCAGGGCGACGGCTGCGGCGTCGAGCTTGAGTCGTGCGCCCGCAACCAAGGTGTCGAGCTGGGCAAGGCTGGTGGCGCTGGCGATCGGTGCTGTCACGCTGGGGCGTGCAAGCAGCCAGGCCAAGGCCACCGCGGCCGGCGAGGTGCCCGTTTGCGCCGCCACCTCATCGAGCGCGCCGAGAATTCTGAAACCGCGAGGATTGAGGTACTTCTTGAGGCCGCCGCCGCGTGGGCTCTTGCTCAGGTCTGCTTCGCTGCGATACTTACCGGTAAGAAAGCCTGCCGCCAGTGAGAAGTAGGGAATCACCCCCAGACCGAACTCCTGGCAGACCGGTTCGAGATTGGTTTCGTAGTCGGCGCGTTCGCACAGGTTGTAGTGCGGCTGCATGCAGGTATAGCGTGGCAAGCCTTTGTCGGCACTGGCCTGCAACGCCTCACGCAAGCGGCGGCCGGTGAAATTGGAGGCGCCGATGGCGCGCACCTTGCCTTGCTGGATCAGTTTGTCGTAGGCGGTGAGCGCCTCGCCCGGCGCAGTCTTGGCGTCATCGATATGAGACTGATACAGGTCGATATAGTCGGTCTGCAGGCGCCGCAGGGAATCCTCCACCGCGCGCAGGATGTAGGCTGTGGACAAGCCCTTGTTGTCACCGCCCATATCCCAGCCGACCTTGGTGGCGACGATCACTTGCGCGCGATTGCCCCGCGCTTTCAGCCAGCGGCCCAGTACGACCTCGGATTCACCGCCCTGGTGACCGGGAACCCAGCGCGAGTAGACGTCCGCCGTGTCGATGCACTGAAAGCCCGCCGCCATGAAGGCATCCAGCAGGGTGAACGATTTGGCTTCGTCCGCCGTCCAGCCCAAGACGTTGCCGCCAAAAATGAGGGGTGTGATGCGCAGGCCGGAAGCCCCCAGCGCCTTGGTGTCCATGCGTGCTCCAACAGGATGATCGAAGCGGCATTGTAGAGTTCGAGCGCTAAGCGTAATGCGTCACAATGCCGGCCACCGAAGATCACTCATTTGCCCTATGAGCCGACGCGCTACTCGAACTCGTGAAGTTGTCTCCGCAGCGGCCCGCGCCGCCATGGACGAACATCGTTACGGCAAGCCCCCCCCGGGTGGCGCCGCAGACTATACGAGGTCATCTTTGAGTCGGACACCCGGGCCGGGCGCTTGTTCGATCTGATCCTGGTCGCACTCATCATTGTCAGCGTAACGGTGGTCATGCTCGACAGTGTTCAGTCCGTGAGCCGACAGAACATCGCCTTGTTCTCAGTGATGGAGTGGACCTTCACCGTCCTGTTTACCATCGAGTATCTGGCCCGCTTGGCGTGCGTTCAACGGCCCATGCGTTACGCCACCAGCTTTTTTGGCATCGTGGACTTGCTGTCGGTGTTGCCTACTTACTTGGCGGCATTTTTTCCTGAGTTGCATGCCCTGATCGACATCCGCGTGCTCAGGCTGCTGCGCATATTCCGAATTCTCAAATTGGCCGAGTACATCGCCGAGTACGGATTCCTTGGCGCGGCGCTGTGGGCCAGCCGACGCAAGATCCTGGTGTTTCTAGCCACGGTGATGATGATCGTGATCACCATGGGCTCGGTGATGTATGTGGTGGAAGGGCAGGAGAACGGGTTTACCAGCGTGCCGATTTCCATCTACTGGGCCATCACCACCATGACGACGGTGGGCTTCGGCGACATTACGCCCAAGACCGACCTGGGACGCGCCATCGCCAGCGTGATGATGTTATTGGGGTGGGGGGTGCTGGCGGTGCCTACGGGTATCGTCACGGCCGAGATGACTTCGATGCGGATTGGGCAACGCGTGGCGGAGCGGGTGTGCGGGCGGTGCGGTAGCGCGGGGCATGATTCGCGGGCGAGGTTTTGTCGGGACTGTGGGGCCAAACTGTCTTAATGGTACTGGCCCGATCCCGTTGATCTGAGCTGCAGTCCTGAGAATTGCGCATAGGTTGCGTGAATTTCAGGTCGGAACGGCGCCCGCGCGGACTCTTTGAACGCGTCTACGAGACCATATCGCGAGCGCAGTTCCAACCACTGCTCCTACGCCTTCGCCCCCATCGCCAAAGCCCGCTTCCGGCCCACCTCCGCCTGATTGGCAAGATGCGCCGCTTCGGTTTCACTGGGCAGCCACCCGCCCAGATTCTCCTTGATGATTTGCATCAGTGCCTGAATCCATTGCGGGCGTTCGTTAAGGCAGGGGATGTAGTTGAAATCTCCGCCACCCGCTTGCAAGAAGACGGCCTTGTTCTCAATGGCGATTTCCTCGAGCGTCTCAAGACAATCCGAAACGAATCCGGGACAGATGACATCCAGCCGGCGCGTCTTCTCCTTGCCCAACTGAGTCATGGCATCCGCGGTGTAAGGCTTCAACCATTCGGCGCGCCCGAAGCGGGATTGAAAGGTGACCAGATACTGATCCGGTTTCAGACCTAGCGCTTCGCCGATCAGGCGCGCGCTCTTGTGGCATTCGCAGTGATAGGGATCGCCGCGCTCAAGAGAAAACTTGGGCAGCCCGTGAAAACTCATCAACAGCTTGGCCGGCCGGCCATTGGCGGACCAGAACTCCTGTACGGACTTCACCACCGACTGTATATACAAGGGGTGGTCATGAAAGTGCTTGACCCAGCGCACTTCGGGCACGTTGCGCATCCTGGCAAGCACAGCGTTCACCGCATCGACGCTACTGGCAGTGGTGCTGGCGGCGTACTGCGGGTACAGCGGAACGGCCAGTATCCGGTCGCAGCCGGCGCTGCGCAGCTTGCTGATTCCTTCGGCGATGGAGGGTGTGCCGTAGCGCATTGCGTACTCGATCACAAGGGGCGATTTCTCGCCGAGGAAACCCTTGATCAGACGCGCCTGCTTCTGAGTGTGCAGCTTGAGCGGGGAGCCTTCCTTGGTCCAGATCTTGGCGTACTTCAGGGCCGATTCCTTGGGGCGCGTGCGCAGTACGATGCCGTTGAGGATCAGCCACCAGAGCGGGCGTGGGATCTCCACCACGCGCGGATCCCACAGAAATTCCTTCAGGTACTTGCGCACCGCGGGTGCGGTGGGCGCCTCCGGCGTGCCCAGATTAATGAGCAGCACGCCGACGCGGGCCAGCGTGCCGTGCTTGTGGGCGGGCTCGGGAAGAAACCTCATGCTTACTCCAGGGTGCGTGCGCGTTGGCTGGTCAGGGCACTGGATAGAAGACGGGCGGTGATTTCGACGATGGGGATCACCCGGTCATAGGCCATGCGGGTAGGGCCGATGATGCCGAGCGTGCCCATGACTTCGCCATCGACTTCGTAGGGCGAGGTGACTACCGCGCATTCATCGAGCGGCACCAGCCCTGAGTCGCCGCCGATGTAGATCTGCACGCCTTGTGCGCGGGCGCCGGCGTCGAGCAGTTGCATGAGCTCGCTGCGCTGCTCGAACAACTCAAACAGTTTGCGCAGGCGCGACATGTTGGAGGAGAGATCTTGTACGTGCAGAAGGTTGCGCTCGCCGGAGAGAACGTAGTCGTCGCCGGTCGGGTCGCGTGCTTCCTCGCCGGCTTCCAGCGCGGTCGACAGCAGTTGGGTCATGTCGTCCCGCAGGCGCTTGAGTTCGACGCGCAAGCGCGCCTTCATCTCGTCGAAGGTCAGGCCGGCATAGTGCTGAGTAAGAAAATTGCTCGCCTCGACCAACTGCCCTTGGGTGTAGCTGCGTTCGGTATTCACCACGCGGTTTTGAACATCTCCATCGACGGTGACCACGATGAGCAGCACACGCTTTTCCGCCAAGCTCAGGAATTCGATATGCCGCACCTTGGTGCTGACGCGCTTAGGAGTCATCACCACACCGGCAAAGCGGGTCAGCGCGGACAGCAGATGCGAGGCGGACTGCACCAGCTTGGGAGTGCTGTCCGGCTGCAGGCGGCCTTCCAGCTGGTTGATCTCCGAGCGGTCGAGCGGCCGTACGGTGAGCAGGCAATCGACGAAGAAGCGATAGCCTCGCGGCGTCGGGACGCGTCCGGCGGAGGTATGGGGGCTGGCCACGAAGCCCATTTCTTCGAGATTCGCCATGATGTTGCGGATACTGGCGGCGCTCAATTCCAGCCCGGAAAACTTCGACAGGGTGCGCGAGCCTACGGGTTCGCCGTCGGCGATATAGCGCTCGACCAGGCTTTTCAACAACGCTTGTGCGCGTTCACTGAGGTGGGTTTTGTCATTCATAATGCATGCGGGGTCAATCTCGAACCTGCCTCTGAATCAACGACCTGACCAATGCTAGCGCGAATTCGCCGTCGCCAACGCCCCACATGAACCCGCCATTTCAAACCATTGCCCTCATCGGCAAGTACAAGAGTCCGGAGATCGCGGGGCCTCTGCTGGCCCTGGCTGAGTTCCTGCGACCGCGCGGGCTGCGTATCGTGGTCGATGAACTGACCGCAGCCTACGTCGCCCATGACGGGATCGAAATCCTGCCGCTCGAGGAGATCGGCAAGGTCGCCCAGCTGGCCATCGTTATCGGCGGCGATGGCACGATGCTGAATATTGCCCGCGCCCTGGCGCCGCATGATGTTGCACTGGTGGGGGTGAACCAGGGCCGGCTGGGATTTCTCACCGATGTCTCGCTCGACACCATGAACGAGACCATCGCCGATATGCTCGACGGAAATTTCGTGGTGGAGCCGCGCATGCTGCTGGCGGCCGAGGCCTTTCGTGGAGAAGACCGGCTCTCGCAAGTGCTGGCCTTCAACGACGCCAGCGTCGCCAAAGGGGCTGACGGCGGTCTGATCGAAATGGAGGTGCGCATCGATGGCCAGTTCGTCTACACGGTGCGGGCTGATGGGCTGATCATTGCCACGCCCACGGGTTCCACCGCTTATGCGCTGTCGGCGGGCGGGCCCATCGTGCATCCGGCCCTGAGCGTCTTCGTGCTGGTGCCGGTGTGTTCCCACACCTTGAGCAATCGGCCGATCGCCATATCCAGCGAAAGTACCATCGAGATTCTCATGCACCGCTGCGCCGATGCGCGCGTGCACTTCGACAGCCACTCGCATCTACTGTTGGAGGAGGGTGACCGTATTGTCATCCGGCGTTTCGAGCGGCCCATCCGCCTGTTGCATCCGCGCGGGCACAGCTATTTCCATATGCTGCGGCAGAAACTGCGCTGGAGCGAAGTGCTCTGAGCCATGCTGTGTTCGCTGCACATCCGCGATTTCGTCATCGTTGACCGATTGGACCTGGAGTTCGGCGCTGGCTTTACCGTGCTCACGGGCGAAACCGGCGCCGGCAAGTCGCTGCTGATTGACGCACTGTCACTGGTGTTGGGCGAACGCAGCGACACCTCCTGGGTGCGTGAAGGCGCCGAGCGGGCGGAGATCAGCGCGGTGTTCGATGTCTCCGGCAACGCAGGCCTGCGGGCGGAGCTGGCAGGGCGCGATCTCCTTGAGGATGATCAGGTGATATTGCGCCGCGTACTCGAGCGCGCCGGACGCAGCCGGGCTTACCTGAATGGCGCCCCCGCTACCCTTGCCCAGTTGAAGGAAGTGGGCGAGTACCTCGTCGACATTCACGGCCAGCACCTGCACCAGTCACTCATGCGACCTGCTGCGCAGCGCGATCTGCTGGACGGATTCGCGCAAGCCATGCCGTTGCGCGAATTGGTGCGGCAGGCCCACGCACGCTGGCAGTCGTTGCAGCGCACGCTGGCCGATTTTGAGCGCAATGCGACCGGACTCGCGCGTGAACGCGAAGCGCTTCAGGATCAGGTCGCCGAGCTGGCACGCCTGAAACTGGCGCCCAATGAATGGGAGGCGCTGGAGACCGAACATCGCCGCCTGGCCAACGCCGCCAGCCTCATTCACGGCGCCGACGAGGCCCTGCAGCTGTTGAGCGAAGGTGAGGTCAACGTACTGAGCACATTGCGTACGCTGCTGGCCCGGTTGCGGCACGATGCCGAGACCGACGGTACGCTGGTGCCGAGTGCTGAACTGGTGGAGGCGGGCCAGATTCAGCTGCAGGAGGCCGCCCATG
>Ga0194131_10006073_pt1 | contig 16993 bp, 11 predicted proteins | sample TA2KigO120mmetaG_FD_148631 | JGI IMG/M metagenome (GOLD analysis project Ga0194131, IMG submission 148631) | Freshwater microbial communities from Lake Tanganyika, Tanzania - TA2015053 Kigoma Offshore 120m | ecosystem: Environmental > Aquatic > Freshwater > Lake | place: Tanzania: Lake... | reverse complement strand
GAGTGTCGGCTTTCGCTCCGCGAAAGCACGCTTCCGAGACGCGTCGACGCCGCATTGCCCGGCAGCGTGCTTTCGCGGAGCGAAAGCCAACACTGACACATCGCAGGATTGAGAGACTCATGATTCGTTCTTCATTTTGTTTGCTCGTTGTTGCGGTTGTCGCGGTCCGCGTTGGCGGTGCGCGATGCGTGATGGCCGGCGAAGTCGATTCGCGAGTCACGGCGTTTCTCAATCGCTATTGCGCCGAGTGTCATGGCGCGACGAAGTCGAAGGGGGACTTTCAGATTGGGCAGTTGAAGGTCGCGGCGAATCAGGCGGATGCCGAAAACTGGCAGCTCGTGCTCGACAATCTGCAACTCGGTGAGATGCCGCCGAAAGAGGCGAAGCAGCCGACGCCGGCGGAAGTTGAAAAAGTTACATCTTGGATTCAGGGCGAGGTTGCTCGTGCCGCGGTCGCACTCAAAGGAACCGGCGGCGAAGTCGTGCTGCGGCGACTCAACCGCGTCGAATATGAGAACACGATCGCGGACCTCTTCGATGTGCACGGCGATTTCGCGGCGGGCTTTCCTGAGGACCTGCGCGAGCACGGCTTCGACAACAACGGTGCGGCGCTCATGCTCTCTGCCGCGCAGTTGCAGGAATACATGAAAGCCGCCGACTTCATCCTGACTCGCGCCATCGCACCTGCCGCGCGACCCGAGACCAAGAGCAAGACCTTCACGCTGCATGACGAGAATCGACACGCGATCGAAGCCTCCAGAAAGAATCTCGCGAGCCGACTGGAGAAATTCGACAGCCTGACGCCGCAGGAAAAAGCCAACACGCGTAAGGCCGAAGAGGCGGCCAAAGCAAACCCCGACTCGCACGGCTATCGCTTCCCGGTGTTCGAGGGCGGCACGCTGCGACCGCCGAAGCTGTCTGATGGTCCGCATCTCGATGCCGTCATGACGGTGCAGCGGTACTTCAGCGGTGAGCCTCAAAGCCACAGGCATTTCCATCTGAGCCGCCCCGGTTGGTATCGCGTGAAGGCCGTGGCTTACGCGCTCAAGAACGATGGCACGCCCGTTCGGCTGAGGTTCAGCGCCGGTCGCCCCGTGCCCGGCGTGCTGCCGAAAGCGGAAAGCGTCTTCGCCTTCACCGACGATCAGCCGCGCGAAGTCGAGGCCAACTACTATCTCGAACCGAGCGACCGCATCGAGTTCACGATCATGGACGGCGCGCCGCACTCACAAGGCCGCTCGATGATTGATCAGCCGGGGCCGTTCATCGCCATTCGCTCTTTCAGCATTGAGGGACCGATGTATGAAAGCTGGCCGCCGAAGGGGCATCGCACGTTGTTTGGCGACATCGACCCCGCGCAACCCACTCCAGAGAAAGCCGCCGCCATCGCCGCGCATCTCGCGCCGAAGCTCTTTCGCCGCCCCGTCAGGTGTGAGCCGACGGCGCTAGCCGCGGGCGGTGCGACGCCCAAGTCTAGCGCGACGCCCAAGTCTAGCGCGACGCCCGACGCTAGCGCGTACGGCTCACGGCGATCGGTCGATGATGTCGCGAAGTACCGCGCGTTATTCGAGAAGCTCGCGCAGACGATGACGCCGGACGAGGCGCTGCGCGGCATGTTGACCGCGATGCTGGTCTCACCCCGTTTTCTCTATCACGAAGAACCGCCGAACGGTCCCGATGCTTATGCCATCGCTTCGCGGATGTCCTATTTCCTCTGGCGCTCGACGCCGGACGACGAGCTGTTGAAAGCTGCGGCCGATGGCACTTTGCTCGATGCGGCTCAACGCCGCGCTCAGGCCGAGCGCATGCTGGCCGATTCGCGCTCCGAGCGATTTCTCAAAGACTTCACCGGGCAATGGCTGCGCGTGCGGGAAGTCGGCGTGATGAAGGCGAACGCGGATCTCTATCCCGAATACGACGCGGAACTCGAAGCGGCCATGCGCGGTGAGACCGAGCACTTCATCGTCGAGATGTTCCGGCGCGACCTGCCGCTCACGAATCTCATCGACTCCGACTGGACGATGCTCAACGAGCGGCTCGCGAAGCACTACCGCATCGACGGCGTGTCCGGTCCCGACTTCCGTCGCGTGAGTTTGGACAAGTCGCAGACGGTGCGCGGCGGCGTGCTCACTCAGGCGAGCATTCACGCGGTCACCTCGAACGGCAGCACGACATCGCCAGTGATTCGCGGCACTTGGGTGTTAGAAAAATTCCTCGGCACGCCCGCACCGCCGCCACCGCCTGACGTGCCCGCGATTGAACCCGACATCCGCGGCGCGACGACGATCCAAGAGCAACTCGCGAAACACCGCGACATCGCGAGTTGCAACTCGTGCCATCGCAAGATCGACCCGCTCGGCTTCGCGCTGGAGAACTTCGACGTCATCGGCGGCTGGAGGAATAACTACCGTGCCCTCATTGAGCCGCGACCCGGTGCTCGCGCTAAACTCGCCGATGGCCCGCTGGTCAATCCCGCCGATGAATGGGCGGGAGTAGGTCGGTTCAAGACCTTCCAAGAATTCCGCGAATTAGTGAAGAAACGAGAGGACCTCGTCACGCGAAACCTGACGCACCAACTCGCCACCTTCGCCCTCGGCCGCACGCCTGGATTCGCCGACCGCCAGCCGCTCAAAGAGATCGCGACCAACACCCAAGAGAAGAAGAGCGGCATAAAGTCGCTCGTGCTCGACCTTGTTTCCAGTCCCGTTTTTGCAAGCCCATGATTGTCGGCTTTGGCTCCGCAAAAGCTTCCTTTCGCGGAGCGAAAGGCGACAATCGGTCCTAACACCAGGCATACCTATGAATCGTCAACTCGCTCTCGCCACCCGCCGCCGTTTCCTTCGTGGAACTGGCGTTGCTCTCTGTCTGCCGTGGCTCGAATCACTGGGTGGAATCGTTCATGCCGCCGAGGCCGGCAAGGAGCCGCGTCGGCTGTTGCTCATCTGCCTGCCGCTCGGCATCTACCGCGAGTCGTTCGTGCCGAAGCAATCCGGGGCCGGGTACGAACTGCCCGAGTATCTCGCCCCGCTGGCTGAACTTCGGGATCGTTTTACGATCGTCTCCGGGCTCGAGCATCCGGGCGTGAGCGGCGGTCATGCTGCTCAGGCGCGCATCTTCACCGGCGTGCCGTCGGCGGAGAGAAACCGTCGGTCGCTCGACCAACATGTCGCCGCAGTGCTCGGCCAGCACACACGGTTCGACTCGCTCGCGTTGAGCGCCGGGGCCAACGACTTTGGCTGGACCGACGGCGGCAGCATGGTGCCTCCGGAGAAGAACATCGGCGATGCCTTCGCCAGACTCTTTGCCGAAGAGGGCGCGGCCAATAAGACCAAAGTGCTCCGCGAGATCGGTCGCGGGAAGAGCATCCTCGACCTTGTGCTCGATGAGGCTCGCGAACTCGAAACCCGGCTGTCCCAACGCGATCGCGACAAGCTCGGTGAGTATTTCGAATCGGTCCGCGCCACCGAGAAGCGGCTCGTGAAGTCCGAGGAATGGATTCATCAACCGAAGCCGCAGGTGAACTCGAAACCGCCCGCTCCCTTCGCCCCGGACGAGATCATCACGAACCTGCGCGGCGTCTGCGACCTGACGTATCTCGCCTTCAGGACCGACAGCACCCGCGTCATCACTTTCGGTTACTTCCGTCAGGACACCGTCGCCGTGCCCGGAGTGAATGTCGGCTATCACAACCTCTCTCATCACGGTCAGGATGAAGGCAACATCGCTCAACTGAAACGAGTCGAACGAGCCTTCTTCGACGAGCTGAAAACGCTGCTCACGAACCTGAAGAACACGCGCGAGGGCGATGCGTCGTTGCTCGACCGCACGACGATCCTCATCACCTCGAACCTCGGCAGCGGCAACAGCCACAGCAACAAAGACCTGCCGGTACTGCTCGCCGGAGGCCGCTTCCAACATGGCCAGCATCTGGCCGTCGCCCCCGGCAGCACGCCGCTCTGTAATCTTTATGTCAGCGTGCTGCATCAGCTCGGCTTCGAAGACAAAGCGTTCGGCACTTCGACGGGTGATCTGAAAGGACTGGTGATCTCGTGATGAAATCAATCGCATTGACTCTGGCCCTCATCCTTCCCTGCACCGGTTTTGCTGCCGAGGAATCGCCCGAGGACGCCACGATTCGTGACTCCATTCCGCTCGGCGGAAACTTCCAACCGAATCCGAAGGTGGGCGCGTTCGTCGTGGTGGGGCACGGGGCGCGGATCATTGTGTCGAAGGACGATGGGCAGACTTGGAAGCAGGCGTTCTTCGCCGCTCCGGGTGCCGATCACGGCCCGTGGGCCACGAGTTCCGTCGCCTACACCAGCGGCGTCTTCGCCGTGCCGGTGGCCTGGGGTGGGCCGACGATCTATCTCGCTTCCGATGATGCTGTGAACTGGCGGCACCTCACCAGTGGGGCAACGAAGCTGCCCGATGGCAAAGGCGACCCTCGCGTGATGACCGGCTTCACCCTGGGCCTTGCGGGTGGCAAGGGTGTCTTCGTCTCCAGCGGATACATGACCTTCAGCGCCACGGCGGACCTGGGCAAGACATTCACCACCTTCGGCATGTGGGGAAAGTTCAAGGACGATCCTCGCGGCAAGTTGAACACTCATCACATCGGCCCGGTGTATTGCGGCGACGCGAGCGGGCGATTCCTCGCGCTCGGCGACAATCGCGGCGACACGGGGCCGAAGTTTGGTCATCTCTTCGCTAGCGACGATCAAGGCAAGTCTTGGAAATGGCTCGCGCCGAAAGGCCTCGACGCATCGACCGGTCGCGGCACGATGAAGTGCAACGGCATGCTGCTGGTGATGACAGACAGCTTCGCCGCGAACGCGTGGACAAGCACCGATGCTGGCGAGTCGTGGAACGGCCCGCAGGCCACTGGCACGCAGCGCGCCACGCTCAACGTCGTGAACGGCGAGTTCTGGCTCTGCGGAAAGAAGTCGCGCGCCAGCGCCGACGGCCAGTCGTGGCGCGATCTCCCAACCGCTGTTCCTGAAGGACAAGTCATCGCCAGCGACAAAGGGACGCTCATCAGCATTCACCCGCAGCGCTTCAACATTCAGCGCAGCACCGACGGCGGCCAAACTTGGCAAGAGGTTCACACCTTCGTTCCCGCCGACATCAAAGGCGGCGCACAGGGCCTGCGCGACGGCGCCTTCGGCCTCGGGGCGCCGTGACCGAGCCCCAGATGCCGTCTCTCCCATCAAGACGTCTAGCGAGGTTGCACCTCAAACCAAAGTTCGTAGTCCCGCCTTCAGGCGGTTTCGGACTGAATGCTGCCTAAAGGCAGAACTACAAACTTGACTCATCAACAACACGTTTCAGAAACGAAGAGTCGACGGATTCATCAAACGCATCTTCACAACAGGATTGGCACCGCGCGATGAGTTTTCTTCAACTCTCACGTCTCACCTTGCTGTGCGGGATTGGGCTGTTGCTTGCTTGCACCAGTGTCGCAGCCGACGATCGCCCCAACATCCTGCTCGTGATGGTGGACGACATGGGCTATTCGGACATCGGCTGCTATGGCGGTGAGATCCGAACGCCGACGCTCGATGCTTTGGCGGAGAATGGCGTGCGGCTCGCGCGGTTCTTCAACTGTGCTCAATGTTGTCCAACGCGAGCGTCGCTGATGACCGGGCTGTATCCGCATCAAGCTGGTGTGGGGGACATGAACGAAGAAGGGGCCAACAACGAGTTCTGGAAGCGAGTCGGTTCGCCCGCGTATCTGGGACTGAAGACGCGCGGCATTGTCACGTTGCCCGAAGTTCTTCGAGCGGCCGGCTATCAGACCTTCATGGCGGGGAAGTGGCATCTCGGGAAGGCCCCGGAGTGCTGGCCTCACTCGCGCGGGTTCGATCGCAGCTTCGCGCTGATCGGCGGCGCGTGCGAGCAGTTCACGGGGTATCGCTCGTGGCAGCAGAAGGGACCAATCACGCTCTTCGTCGACAACGGTCAAAAGGTCGAGAAGCTCCCGAGTAATTTTTACTCCACTGATGCCTTCACCGATCAGACTCTGCGGTTCATTGATGCCGCCGACCCAAAGCAACCGTGGTTCGGGTATCTGGCTTTCACCGCTCCACACTGGCCGATTCAGGCGCATGACGATGACATCGCGAAGTACGCCGAGACTTATGCGGATGGCCCCGCCGCGATCCGGCAACGCCGATTCGAGCGGCTGAAGCAACTTGGACTCGTGCCGGAGACGGCTCGGCTTCCGCAGTTCGATGAGGCTGTGACTGCCGAAGCTCAGCAGGCGAAGAAGGAAACTCGCGACCGTTGGATGCGGACCTATGCGGCGATGATCGATCGCGTCGATCAGAACCTCGCCCGTGTTGTGAAGCGACTGCGAGAGCGGGGGCAGTTCGACAATACGCTGGTCCTGTTCCTCAGCGACAACGGCTCGGACACCGTGCGCGGGCCGTTGTGGGGGCAGGTGAGCAACACTCCGTTTCGTCGCTTCAAGGTCTCGGTCAATGACGGCGGGATCGCTTCGCCGCTCATCGCGCATTGGCCAAACGGAATCGCCCGCGAGCAACGCGGCCGGATCGTCCGCGATGTCGGTCATGTGATCGACATTCACGCGACGTGCCTCGACGCCGCTCGCACACAACAACCGAAATCGTTCCGCGATCACGACGTGTTGCCCGCTGAAGGACTCAGCTTACTGCCCGCGCTCTGCGGCAAGGGTTCGCTGCCGCCTGACCGAGTCCTCTGTTGGGAGCGCATGGGCAACGAAGCGGTGCGGCAAGGCCATTGGAAACTCGTGCGTGCCTACGGCGCTAGCACCGAGGACGGCAACATCACCTCAACCGGCCCACGCACCGGCGAGTGGGAACTCTTCGACACGGCGACTGATCCCGGTGAGACCACAAACCTCGCCGGTCAGCACCCGGAACGAGTGCAGTCGCTGGCTCGTTTGTTTGAGTCATGGGCCACTCGCGTTGGAGTTGTCCCGCGAGAGGAGATCGTGAAGCTCATGGAGACGAAATAGAGCACTGCTTCGTAGTCCCGCCTTCAGGTGGAATCGCGAGTCAGATATTCGGACCGGCTGAAGCCGGAACTACCAACGGAGATGAACGAGATGACCAACGACAGGCTGGAAGCCGATCCCACGATGACGCGACGCGCGGCTATGGGAGCGATCGCGAGCGCGGTCACGGTGATGTCGGGTTCGGTAGTTTTTGCTACAGACACGCCGAAACGCACGAGTTTGGGATTGGTCGCCTACAACTGCGGGATCCGTCGCAAGTGGATGCAGCAGCGCGATCCGAAGTTTGATCTGTTCGAGCCGCTGACATTCCTTAAGCACTGTCACTGCCTCGGAGCCGGCGGCATGCAGACGTCGCTCGGAGTGCTGGATGCCGCGCGCGTGAAGTCGCTCAAAGAGTTCGCGGCCGAGCATTCGCTCTGCGTGGATGGCATCGTCAATCCGCCGAAGGACGACGGGGATCTCGCGCGGTTCGAGGCGGAGATTCGCACGGCAGCGGAAGTCGGAGTGCAGGCCGTGCGCACGGTCGTGATGCCCGGCCGCAGGTACGAGCAGTTCAAGTCGCTGTCTGAAGTTCGCGAAGCCGAAGCGCGAGCACAAAAGATGCTAGAACTGGCCGCGCAGATTGTGACCAAGCATCGCGTAAAGTTGGCCGTCGAGAACCACAAAGATCAGCGTATCGACGAACGACTGGCGCTCTACAAGCACTTGAGCTGCGAGTTCATCGGTGCGACCGTCGATACCGGCAACAGTTTCGCGTTGCTGGACGATCCCTATGGCGCGATCGAGGCACTGGCTCCGTACGCCTTCGCGGTCCACTTCAAGGATCAAGCGCTGCGCGAGTACGAGCACGGCTTCTTGTTGGCCGACATCCCGCTCGGGCAAGGCAGCTTCGACATGCAGCGCATCGCCGCGATCCTCAAACGCGCGAAGCCCGACATCCGCATGATGCTGGAACTCATCACTCGCGACCCGCTCAAAGTGACCTGCCTCTCGGACCAATTCTGGGCGACGATGCCGCAAGTCTCGGGCGCCGATCTCGCACGGACGCTGCGTTTCGTGCGCGAACATCCGGCGAAGACGCTGCAGGAAGTCGGCTCGCTACCGCTTGAGAAGCAGGTCGAACTCGAAGACGCCAACATCGCCGCGAGTCTGAAGTACGCTCGCGAGGTGTTGGGGATGTGACCTTTGGACTGCGGCAGCCTGCTGCCGCTTTAGCTTCAGCAGCCTGCTGCTGAAGGAACTGGTTGATGATGTTCGAGACTAAAAGTCGTCCCAAAGCAGGCTGTAGGACGGTAAGCGGCAGCAGCCTGCCAGCAGTTCAAGATGAGGATGTCATGCCGATTACACGACGAAGCTTCCTGCAATCCACAGCCGCTTCTCTGTCCTTGAGTGCCGTGCCGACTCGGGCTGATTCTCCCAATGAACGAGTTCGAGTCGGTGTGATTGGGACCGGCGTGCGCGGCAAGTACTTGATCGGAAATCTGCCGCAGTCGGTGACTGTCGCAGCGATTTGCGATTGCGCGTCGCTGCGAATCGCGAGCGTGATGGAACCGAAAGGCGATTTCGCCAAAGTGCTCACTCAGTTCACTCAAGCCGATGCCGCGAAGTGCGCGACGTTTCAGGACTACCGCCGGTTGCTCGATCGCGCGAAGGCGAAAGACAAACTCGATGCCGTCATCATCGCGACTCCGGATCATCATCACGCGCTGGCCGCGATACTGGCCCTGCAAGCGGGATTGCATGTCTATCTCGAAAAGCCGGCGACCGTTTGCATTCGCGAGGGCCGCTTGATCGCCGATGCCGTCAAACGCACGGGACGAGTCCTGCAAATCGGCAGCCAGCAGCGGACGATGGAAGTCAATCGCTTCGCGTGCGAGTTCATTCGCAACGGCGGTTTGGGCCGGATCACGAAGGTCGAGTTGCCGAATTATCCCGGACCGTTACCCATGCCGTCGCTTGATGCCGAGCCGGCGTTTGGCGGCATCGACTTCGATCTCTTCTGCGGCCCTGCTCCGCTGCGTCCTCATCACCGGCACTTGTGGATGAAGGAAGATTTCAAAGTCGGCGACTTGTTGTGGCGCGGTTGGGATCTGTTTCGAGACTACTCGGGACATCTCATGACGAACTGGGGAGCGCACTCGATCGACATGGTTCAGCTGGCACTCGGTCGCGACGACACCGGACCGATTGCCGTGCGAGCGATCGAGCCATCGTCCGTTGCCGAGCTATGGCCGCATTGGAAGTCGAAGACTCCCGCTCCCGTAGGTTTGGATTCCATCTCGACCAATCAGCAGGCGACAGAGAGCAAGAGGGCGGGTCGCGATGGAATCACGATCGACAGCAATCGCCGTTTCTGGCCGGTGACGATGAAGTACGCGGACGGGGTCGAGTTGCACTTCGCGCCGTCGAAGTCGACTCAAGTTGCGGACCTGAAGAGTCCCGACTTCATCGTCTTTCACGGCGAGAAAGGTCGCTTGAAGATGCGTCGCAACTACTTCGAGACCGATCCGCCGGAACTCGCAACCGGCGGCCCGGATGCAGGCGTCGCTGCCAAATGGAGCGGCGGCGGAAATGTCGCTCGTCCGCATTTGGAGAATTGGCTCGACGCGATCCGACATGGCGCAAAGCTCAACGCTCCCATCGAAGTCGGACATCGCACGGTGACGATTTGCCATCTGGCCAACATCGCTCGCGAGCTAAATCGCCCCTTGCAATGGGATCCGATGCACGAGCGATTCGTCAACGACGACTCGGCGAACGAAACGCTCGACCGCCCGCGCCGTCTGGAGTTCAATTTGCCTGTGAACTAAGCATCCGTGCGAGCCGTATGTCTTCCGCTCACCCGATGGCCGACTCGTTTTCGTTTTTTGTAATGCCTCTCCGCAGTCGAATGACACGAGCCGTTTAATTGCCTGGGTCGGTACCATCGTCGCGACGACGTTTGCGAACGATCGAAAGGAAGACGTCGGTTGCTCGATCATCAGCTTGCAGTTCACAATGCGTGAGAGTGAAGTGCTGGCCAAACGTCCTGATAAATGACCGACGAGAATAGAATCAAGGCCATGAAGCACACCCCCACCTTCCTCATCACCCTGCTGCTCGCGTCGCTGGCCGCGCTGCACGCCGCCGATGCCACAAAGCCCAACATGCCGCCGAAAGGCGAGCCGACGAATGCGAAGGAAGCCGCTGCGCAAAAGGCGAAGGCCGACGCGATCATCGACGAACGTTATCAGGCGCTCGTCGCGAAGATGCCGCCGGACCAGCAGGCTTGGGAGCGCGTCTTGCAGGAGAATCTCGGCGACTTCTATCTGCCGCATCACAAACGCGAGAAGGTCGCTGGTGCCTCGAACGCGTGGGACTTCGTGCAGGATGATCCGCAACTACCGCGCGTGCTGCTCATCGGCGATTCCGTCTCGCGCGGCTACACGCAGGCGGTGCGCAAAGCCCTTGCCGGCAAGGCGAACGTGCATCGCGCCCCGGCCAACTGCGGGCCGACCGCCACAGGACTCAAGAAGATGGATGTCTGGCTCGGGGACGGGAAGTGGGATGTCATCCACTTCAACTTCGGCATTCACGACCGCGCCACACCGATCAGCGACTACACGCAGCGACTGGAACAACTCATCGAGCGCATGAAGAAGACCGGCGCGAAACTCATTTGGGCCAGCACCACGCCGATTCCCGACAATCCGGCGCACAACCAGACCGCCGCCTCCATCGTGGAGCGCAATCAGGCGGCCGCCGTGCTGATGAAGCAGCACGGCATCGCCACGGATGACCTCTTCGCCGCCATCACGCCTCATCTGGCCGAGATGCAAAATCCCAACGACGTCCACTTCAACCCCAAGGGCTACGATTTCCTGGGCGAAGCGGTCGCCAAAGCAATCGAAGCAGCCGTGAAGTAATCACATATGAAACCCACCCTCACCCTCCTCACCGCCCTGCTGCTCGCATCCCCAACCTTTGCCGCCACTTGGCCGCTGGATGGTGTCGATGATTCACTGATCGTCCGCGGCAAAGCGACCACCGCCGCAGGAGCTGCAGGGCAAAGCCTCGTGCTCGATGGCGAGTCGCTCATCGAACTCAAGGACAGCGCCAAGTTTGGCAGTGGCGAATTCACCGTTTCGCTGTGGTTCAATCCGTATGACCTCGCGGGCGGGCAGCAGATGCTGGCTGGTAAGAATCGTTACTCACTCGACGAGCGGCAGTGGAGCCTCACGATCGAGCCTGATGGCAAGTTGAAGGCGCATCTTCGACAGAGCGGCTGGAGTACGATCCTCTGCAGCGAACCGCTCGTCGCTGGCAGATGGCATCTCGCGACGTTGTCGGCAGATGCTCGTAAGGCGTCGCTCTACTTGAATGGGAAGCTCGTGGGCGAGGTGCAGCTCAAGTCGCCGATCGCGAACACGCCGGCTCCGATCACACTTGGCGGTATCTGGGATGCGGGTGCGGTGCGGCAGGCGTTTCGTGGCGCGGTGGACGAGTTCTCGTTCCAGCCGCGAGCACTGACCGATAAGGAGATCGCCGCGAGTTACCAGCCGGTCGCGGTGACGCATGAGTTGCCAAAGCTCGCAGCCGCGGTGCCGCTCTGGGACCCCGAGCAGAAGTTGCCCAAAGCGGCCGCACTACCGCAGGTAAAGGGCGCGGAGTTCCATATCCTAAAGAAGCAGCGGCCTGATGAAGACGGATGCGATTTCACGCTCGGCGTCGGCCTTGCCTGGCACAAGGGCAAGCTTTTTGCGTCCTACGGCTTCAACAAAGGGAGCGAGAACACGGCCACGGAGGAAGCTCATGTCCGAGTCAGTGAGGACGGCGGCAAGAAATGGGGCAAGCCCGTCGTGATGGATGCGGGCGAAGGCAACCTCGGCGTGAGCCACGGTGTGTTCCTCTCGCACGGCGGCAAGTTGTGGGCGTTCATGGGGGCGTTCTACGATCGACGCCAACGCACTCACACCCGCGCCTACTTGCTGAATGAGACTTCGGGAAGGTGGGAGCCACTGGGCGTCGTGATTGAAGAAGGCTTTTGGCCGATGCAGGAGCCGCAGAAGATGGCCGATGGAAACTGGATCATGGCCGGGTTCCGCGTCGCCAACGGGTTTGGTCCAATCGAAAGACAGATTCAGGCAGGCCTGCCGGCAGTCGCGATCAGCCAAGGGGAAGACTTCACGAAGTGGGAAATGGTCGTCATTCAAGCTGACAAGAGCCTGGGAACAAACCTCTGGGGCGAGTCCACGGTGATCGTGGATAAGACGCGGATTACCAATATCGCTCGCTACGGCACCAAGGCTCTCGCCCTTGTCTCAACCAGCGAGGACCACGGTCGCACCTGGACGCCGGCTACCGCGTCCAACCTGCCGATGGCGACCAGCAAGCCCTACGCGGGCACCTTGAGCACCGGCCAGCGTTACCTCGTCTGCACGACCACTGCTGACACCGGAGGCAATCGCTCGCCCTTGACCATCGCGGTCAGCAAACCGGGCGAGTCGCTCTTCAGCCGAGTCTTCCTCATCCGCACTTCGGTCTTCGATGGCACGCCGGGCGTCTCCGCCCCGAACGCCGACTTCAGCTATCCCTACGCCGTCGAGCACGAAGGCAAGCTCTACATCGGCTACACCCACAAAAGCCACATCGCGAATGAGCTTGCCGTGATTCCCATCAGCAGCCTGGAGACCAAACGATGAAGCCCACCCTAACCATCCTCACCACCCTGCTACTTGCATCGTTGCAAGCGTCGCACGCCGATGAACTGCCCTTTCCGGACGGCATCCAGCATGTGCGGGTCGAACGCAGCGATTCGGATAAATACAAGTTCCTGCACGACCCGGCCATCGAGGTTCACCAAGGGGAGCTTATCGCTGCGTGGTATAACTGCCCGCAGCAGGAGATCGTCGGCGAGTCGCTCATCCGCGGCCGTCGCTCGCAGGACGGCGGCAAGACCTGGGGCGCGCTGGAAGTGATCGCCTCGGACACGAGCGGCGACGGCACCTCCTATGTTCCTGCGCAGTTGCTCTCCCACGGCGGCGTGCTGCACGCCTTCGTCGGCACGATGAAAGGCGGGCACGACCTCATCAAGAGCTGCGCGGTGTATGTGCTCGATGAGGCATCGAACCGCTGGCAGCCGCGCGGGGAGGTCGCGGACCTCTTTCTGCCGAACTGCCAGCCCATCAAGATGGACGATGGCAACTGGATCATGGCAGGCCGCGCCGCGAGCCGCTTCGGCGTGAAGCCCTTCATCCCGTCCGTGGCCATCAGCAAGGGTGATGACCTGACGGGCCGCTGGACCGTGGTCCCGCTACAGACGGAAATGACGTCAGCGCACTGCCCCGAGACCACCGTCTGGGTGGAAGGCCGCAAATTGCTCACCCTGACCCGCAACAACACGAGCGCGGTGCCGTTCGTGTATGCGAGTCAGGACCATGGCCGCACCTGGAGCGTCGTGGAAAAGCACCCGCTCAGGGCATCGTCCGCGAAACTGTATGCCGGCCATCTTTCCACTGGAGAGCGCTATGTGGTCTTTAACCTCTCTCCAGGCCGCGGAACGCTGGTGATCCAGGTCAGCCGCCCCGGCGAACTCGCCGCCGGGAAAACGTGGCGGGTGCAGGGCCGCACGGCTCCCGTTTCCCCCACAGCCTTCCACTATCCCTGCGCCGTCGAACACGAGGGCCGACTCCTCGTGATCTACACCGTCGGCAGCGCAGCGCCTCGTCAGTGTGAACTCGCCATCATTCCGATTGCATCGCTCCAACTCAAGAACCGCTGAAGAAATAAGGAACCCAAAACCATGAAGACCACCCTCACCCTCCTCACCGCCCTGCTGCTTGCGCCGCCGGCCGCGCTGCACGCCGCCGAACCGCCCATTCCGGCGGTTCCGGCCGCGTGTCCAGGCGGAAAGCACGACGTCATCAGCGCCCGCGTGAAACTGGGGAACGTGGACCTGATCGTCGTCGGGGATTCCCATATCGAAAAGCTGAAATACGGCGGCTCGTATCTCGGGAAGAACGGCCACGACGGCGGGGACGAAATCGACGATGGGCGGCTTTGGAAAGGCTCTGTATGGGACAAGCACTACGGCAAACGCCGCGCCGTTAACATGGGCATCGGCGGTCAACGCACCCAGCAGATTCTGTGGCGCATGCTGAACGGAAATCTGGAGGGCATTTCGCCGAAGGTCGCCGTCGTCATGGCGGGCGGCAACAATCTGGGGTCCGACAAGCCGGAGGACATCGCGCTGGGAGTTAAGGCCATTGTCGAAGCGGTCAGAGCGAAACTGCCGGCCACAAAGATCCTCCTCGTATCCTACATCCCATACGGGACGACGAAGACGGACGGGGTGCGGGTCCAGATCGGCAAAATCAACGAGACGGCGTCCCGTCTGGCCGATGACACGCACGTTTTCTATGTGGACATCGACGCGAAGCTCATGAACGCGGATGGCACACGCGACGACTCCATGTTCGAGGACAAATATCATCTGAACCAGAAGGGCCAAGAGATCTGGGCTGCCGCCATCGAGCCCACCCTGGCGAAGCTGCTCGGAGAGAAGTGATTCTGGAACAGTAAAACATGAAACCCATCCTCACCGTTGGCTGCATTCTCTTGAAATCAGCCTGGCAGGCTGTCTCGCTCCGCTCGGCGCTCACCGCCCTGCTGCTCGCGCCGCTGGCCGCGCTGCACGCCGCTGACAAACCCGCGAAACCAAACCCCGACCAGTTCGCAGGCGTGGACCCCGACGACGGCACGGTGCCGCGACCTGAAAAGACGGTCCCGCCGCGTCTGATTCCAAATCCGAACAGCACCGAGGATTATGCCCGCGTCAAACGCACCTGCTCCGGTGTGCCGAGTCTCGCTGTTTCGCGCGGTGGACGACTTTGGGCGGCTTGGTTCTCCGGCACGACACCTGGCGAGATCATCGAGCGCTGCCCGCACGCCTACGTCGTCGTCAGCACGAGCGGCGACGGCGGCAAGACGTGGAAGGAAGTGCTCGCGATTGATCCCGATGGCGCGGGGCCGCTCAAAGCCTATGACCCGCATCCGTGGATCGATCCCGACGGGAAACTGTGGGTGTTTTTCACGCTGCCCTTTCCCCTGCACAAGCACGCCTGGGCCATCACGGCCGAAGCCGGCGATCAAGAAAGCCCCGTGTGGTCGCCGCCGCGTCCCGTCTTCGAGGGCGTGCTGCTCAACCGCCCCACCGTGCTTGCCAACGGCGACTGGTTGTTCCCCACCTATGCCCGGCGCCCGCAAAACATGGGCGCGGTTCTTTCCCACGTCTCGCGCGACCAAGGCCGCACCTTCACCGTAAAGGGACAAATCGAAGCAAGCTGGGACCTCAGCCCGTCCGAGCCGATGGCGGTGGAGCGTAAGGACGGCTCGCTCTGGATGCTCGTGCGCACCACGAAGGGCATCGGCGAAAGCGTCTCCAACGATGGCGGCACGACGTGGAGCCCCCTGAAGGTTCCCGCCATCCAGCACACCTCGTCGCGCTTCTACATCGGCAGGCTCCAAACGGGCAATCTGCTGTTGGTGAAACACCTCGGCATCAATGAGGATCCTTTGTCAGCCGGCAAAGGCAAACAGCGCCGCGAACTCACCGCCTTCCTCTCCAAAGACGACGGCAAAATCTGGACCGGCGGCCTCGTCCTCGACGAACGCGTCGGCTGTTCCTACCCCGACATCCAGCAAACACCCGACGGCACCCTTCACATGATCTGGGACTTCAAGCGCTCCGGCGACCAGGAGATTCTCATGACTACCTTCCGCGAAGAGGACGTGCTCGCCGCCAATGACGAAGCCACCGCCCGCGTGAAGTCAAACCGCCGCCTCGTAAGCAAAGGAGGAACGCCAGAACGATGAAACCCACGCTCACCCACCTCACCGCCCTCCTGATCGCGCCGCTGGCCGCGCTGCACGCCTCTGAACCAGTCACGAACACGGTCGGCATTAAGCTCGTGCGCATTGAGCCGGGCACGTTCACGATGGGGCAGGATGGGCCGCCGCTCTCGGGGAACGACAAAATGGCCACGCATCACACCGAGTTTCGTTGCGCGGATTGGGATGAGAAGCCGGCGCATCGCGTGACGATCACGCGACCCTTTCACATGAGCGTCACCGAGGTCACGCTGGGGCAGTTCCGGCAGTTCATGCCCGATTTTCGCCAAGGCAAAGGCGCGGACGATGAGGCGGTGAGCGGAGTCACCTGGACGCAAGCCACCGCGTTCTGCGAGTGGCTGTCGAAGAAGGAAGGCAGGACCTACCGCCTGCCGACCGAGGCGGAGTGGGAGTATGCCTGCCGCGCGGGCACGACGACGATTTTTCACACCGGCGACACATTACCCGCCGGACATCAGAAGTGGTTTGGCGAACAGGGACGGCGCAGCCTGTATTTCCCGGACGGCAAGTTCCCGCCCGAGTATGCGAGGCAGGACGGCGCGTCATCGCCGCGCGTGGGACAGACGACGTCCAATGCGTGGGGGCTGCATGACATGCATGGCAATGTGGCCGAGTGGTGCCTCGATTGGTATGGTCCGTATGAGAGCGGCGCTCAAACCGATCCGCTGGGCCGCAGCGAGGGCGATTTCCGCGTGTTCCGCGGCGGCGGGCATTCCATGCTCGCGCAGTTGGTGCGGTCGGCAAACCGCGGCGGCTGGGTTCCGGATTCGTCGCTGCCGTGGGTCGGTTTCCGCGTCGTGCTCGGCGATCTCCCGAAAGGAACAACTTTGCCGCCTCCGCCTGCGCCGCTCCACGCGCGAGATGTCAGCCAGCAAGCGGCGAAGATCGTGCCGCAGGCTGCGGACGTGCCGTTCATGGAAGGACCGCGTCTTTATCGCCGGATTCCAGAGGGTGAGGTCGGTCCGCTCTTCGCCCGACACAACCACAGCCCCGGCCTCGCCGAGTGCCCGAACGGCGATCTGCTCGCCGTCTGGTTCTCGTGCATCACCGAGCCCGGTCCCGAGCTGTGCAACGGTGCCAGCCGCCTGCGTTTCGGCAGCAAGGACT
>Ga0194131_10006069_pt1 | contig 17003 bp, 15 predicted proteins | sample TA2KigO120mmetaG_FD_148631 | JGI IMG/M metagenome (GOLD analysis project Ga0194131, IMG submission 148631) | Freshwater microbial communities from Lake Tanganyika, Tanzania - TA2015053 Kigoma Offshore 120m | ecosystem: Environmental > Aquatic > Freshwater > Lake | place: Tanzania: Lake... | reverse complement strand
CGTCGTCGAAAACACCAGAATACCCGTGGAATTCCAGGCAAACACCTCTCCGGCGATGTCTCATCCCTGGACAGGCTGATCTGGAATCTGGACAGGGGATTCGTCGAACGTCGAACATCGGCCGTCGGACTCTGAACCTACTACCGACACCCTCTCCCTATCGGGTGGGGAGAGCGAAGGGTGAGGGGGTCAGTCCATGGGAAGCTTCCTTGGCCTCAGAGCCATGCACATGGCCCATGAACCGCAAACTGCGCGGACCGCAGCCTGCAGGCTGCTTCCGCGCACTCTCCGGGGTCCAGCGCTGAAGCGGCCTAAAGGCCGCAGTCCGGAGGAACGGTTCATGGAAAGCTTCCTTGGTCTCGGGACCATGCTTACCGTCCTCGAACCGCAAACTGCGCGGACCGCAGCCTTCAGGCTGCTTCCGGCCCCGCTCTGGAGTTCGCCGTTGAAGCGGCCTAAAGGCCACGGTCCGGGAGATGGGTTCATGGGAAGTTCCCTTGGTCCGATCACCTGCTCATGGCCCATGTACCGGGGCCGTTGGTTCGACGTTCCGCGTTCGGTGTTGGATGTTCGATGTTCCCACCGACAACGTCCAACGATGAACATTGAATATTGAACGTTGAACGGCCCATGGGAAGGCTCAACGCGCCGATGGGCCGCCCTTGGGCGCATCTCCGAATTAGGACACTCCGTAACGGGTCGTAGCGCAGGCTTGAAGTCTGGCGTATCGCCGATTTGGAATCGGCGGCGGTCGGGCAAATTCCAAAGCGCCAGAACTTGCCGGGGCCCTGCGGAATGTAATTCCGCGATACGGCAGATTGAAAATCTGCGCTACGCGGGCGGCTCGGCCTGTCTCAGCGCCCTCATTCGGAGATGCGCCCGCCGCGCTTGCGAAAGCGCAGGATATAATTGTCCTTCAGAAGATCAATCTCTTCGACCTTTCTGAAGCCCGCGGCTTCGACTTCCGCCGTGAAGACTTCTTGTCCGGCGCGGACGTGATTCAGAATCCAATCCGAGCTCTGTCCGGGAATGCGCCGAAACTCGACCATCACGATTTCCCCATTTCGGCGCAACGCCCGGTGAAGGGAAGCCAGGGAACTTTGCGGGTACTCGAAATGATGGTACACGTCACAGATGAAGGCCAGATCGATCGAATTGGGCGGCAGTTCGACGGATCGCTCGGTGCAAAGAACCGTCCGCACATTCTCGACTCCGGCGGCGGCTGCCCGCTTCTCGATGTGTTCGAGGAATGACTTCACAATATCGACGGCAAAAACTTTTCCCTTCGGGCCGACAGCTTCGGCAAGCAATGGGGTGAACAGTCCGGTCCCGGCGCCGATGTCGGCAACCACCGCCCCGCGTTTGATCTTTGCCGCCGCCAGGATTTTCTGGCGATGATCGAAGATCTCCCGGCCCTCGCGTTCGAGACGCTCGAGCCATTGGGTGACGACGAGGCTGGGTTTGAGGTATTCGGCATTGACCCCTGGCCGAACACTTTGTTCCTGGAGGCCCACGGATTCGTGGACGACCGGGGCTGTTCGGCAACCCGCGAACAAGACGCTGGCGACCAGCGCGCCGAAGGACCAGCGGGACAGGCGCGATTTCAGGCGAGGGAAATCAGAGCCGGAGCGAGGGATAGAATTCATACGGACGCAGGATAGGTCAGGCGCCTGCGACACGGAAGCCTTTCATTCGCTTCATTCGCGCAACCTCGGGCGGGCTTACGCGCCGTAGCCCTCTCGCGTTTGCGTGAAAACTTGTCGGAAGCTGTGGATGCTGCTATGAACAAGCTCAACACGGTGGAGAGCACTCAGCGTTTTGCATGACTATGACCTCCTATCCCCTCCAACTCGAAATCTCCGGCCCCATCGCCCTCTGGGCGCGCCCGGACACAATGCCCAATCCCGTCTCCTACGTCGCGCCGACGTTCAGCGCCGTGAAAGGCATCTTTGAGGCGATCCTCCGCTGGAAATCCGTGAACGTGCGCCCGACGCGCTGCGAGATTTGCGCGCCCGTCCAATTCCACCGCTACGCCTTCAACTACGGCGGCCCGCTGCGCAAGGGCGGCCAGATCAAGGACCGCACGTCGCTCCAAATCTTCGCCCAGGCGCTCATCAACGTTTGCTACCGGCTCCACGCCGAGGTGGATTGGAATCGAGGGCCAAACGGCGAGCCGGCGGAATCGCCCGATGGCCAGTGCGCGCCGCACGCCTACCTGGACGCCTTCCAACGCCGCCTGGAGCGGGGCCGCTGGTTCTACACGCCCTGCCTGGGCTGGAAGGAATTCGTGCCGGACTACGTCGGCCCGTTCCGCGAGGGCACTGCGCCGTGCGCGACGGAGAATCACGTCATCCCCGCTTTCTTGGAAATGGTGTTCGACCAACGACAGAACGGGCGGCGCGGAAATGAAACTTACCTGCGCGGCGTGCGGGTGAACAACGGCATCCTCGAATACAAACACGGAGAACAGGACCATGCTTAACGAACTCCATCAAGTCGTCACCGCTTTGCAGGGCCGAGGCGTCGCGATTGAGGAACAGCATCCTTCGTTGACGCCAATGGGAAAGAACGACCCGTTGCTCATCGTTGAACTGGACACAACCGGTTCGCCGGCGGACCTCGTCATCGAACAACCGGAAATTGCCGGGAAGCTGCTCCGCGTTTGTCATGGTTCGCAAGGCTCTTCGTTCCCTGGTTTCAATATCCCGACTCCGCTCCGCGTATTTGCGAGAACCAAGCCCGACAAGTTGAAAGACCGCTTCAAAGAATTGCGTCGGCAACGGCGCGATGCCGCGTGGGTGTCGCGGTTCGTCCACAAGCTGGTCTCGCGCTCGAAGTCGGCGACGTTCACCAGCGCCCAGTCGAAACAGTTTGAGCGTTCAACCCGTGAATTGGTCGGATGGCTGCGGGCCGACTTCGCGACAGGCGGACAGGAACTTGCCAACTTCGTCCGCTTGCTCCAATCAGTCTCCGATGCCCGCCCTGAACTGGCGTCGTTCGCAGCCGAGACTGCCAAGCTTTTGGCAACGAGCGGCACGGGAGCAAGCACCGAGCAACGCTGGCTCATGGCTGAGTGGTTGTTTACCAACCGCAAGCTTCCCGTCTATTTGCAATGCCAAGTGGACGACCGCAACCAGCCGCGAGTGGCCGACAGCAGGATGGGGAGGCTGCTCAACCAGCAACTTCTCGACATTGGCGCGCAGCCGTTCGACTCGAATTCTCGCAGCGGCGCCTGCCCAGCCACGGCCCGTGACGCCTACACCGGTCAGCCTTGCGAAATCACAGACACATTCCCCGATCCCAAAGTGACCTTGTTGGGCAACGTCCGCCTTTTCGCCAACAACACGAGCGAAGCGGCGTGTTTCTTCCGTTACGGGTTGGGCGGGTCGGAGACGTTCAAGGTTTCAAAAGAAACGGCGCAGCAGATGGCCGGAGCGCTACTGCAACTTGCTTCAGACGACCGCCTCAACAAAACGTGCCGCCCGATTCCGAGCAACCGCGGGGGCAAGCAGGACCTGCTCGTCGCCTATCTGGAAGACGAACCCGACGCTCCCGACCCTTACGTCGAGTTGTTTGGCAACGAGGCACCCACCTTTGATGCGCCCGACTTTGCTGCTGCCGCCCGCCCGGTCCTGGCTGCGTTGGAGGGGAAAGTCGCTGCCAACCCAAACCAACTTGTCCGCCTTCTCGCCATCGCCGCCCTGGACAAAGCGAACAAGCAGGTCAGCCTCAACCGCAGTTTCACCGTCGGCGAAGTCATGGCAGCGGCCAAAGCGTGGCAGGCGGGCGCAGCGAATTGTCCACCCGTGACGCTGCCGTTCTTCGATAGGGAAGCCAAGAAGCCGCTGCCGAAATCCCGCACCGCTCCCAGTCCTTTGGACGCCGCTTCGGTGCTGAACAAAGTTTGGGCCTCCAACAGCGAAGGCGGCTTCAACTGGGACTTCCATCGCATCTTCTCTGTCTCGGACGCCTACGACGTCTTCCTGTCGCCGGCTTCGCTCCGAGAATCTAAGACGCGCTTCGCCCTGCAAACGCTGCTTGCCCGGATGTCGAACGTCTTCGCGTCCGCAGCGGTTGTGAAGGCAACGTGGGATTTCAAGACCCTGAACGAACCTGCCCGCTGGTGCGTCCTCAAGGCTGTCGCCCTCGCGGGAATCTTCCTGAACCAACTTGGACAACGACACGAACTCTTTATGAAAGAACCCACCTATCAGCTCGGTCGGTTGTTGGCCTACGCCGACTCCCTGCACCAGCAATACTGCAAGCATGTGCGGGGCGACGAAACGCCCACGCAACTCATCGGCAACGCGCTGTTCGCGACCGCGTTGGAACAACCTGTCTTTGCACTGGCCCGGCTGGCTGAACGGCTCGTGCCATATCAGGCTTGGGCGAAGACGTTCAAGAACACCAATCCGGAAGTGAAATCCGGCTACGAGAAGACGTTGCTCCGGCTCATCGGTGCCTGCGCCGCCCATTTCATAGAGGACCACGAGGGCACGTTCGTCATCCGAGTTGACGAGCTTCCTGGCCGCATGAGCGACACCGACAAGGCCAAACTGCTTCTCGGTTATCTCGCCGACCACCCAAAACCTGAAACCCAAAAAGACTGAGCTTTATGAACGCAAAAGAACAACAAACCATGAGCGAAACCCAAGTCCCCCGAATCACCGGCCTCCTCGTCATCGAGGTCCGCAAATCCAACCCCAACGGAGACCCAGAGCGCGAAAGCTCTCCGCGCCAGCGGCCCGACGGCAAAGGCGAGATCTCGCCAGTATCCATCAAGCGCAAGCTCCGCGACTTGGTGGAAAAGGCCGACGGCCAAGACAGTCTGGTCTGGGCGAAGTTGAAGGCAAAACCAGAACTCCAACTCGGGGCTGACGTGGATGGCCGCTTTCAAATTCTCGAAAGCCGGGGCCGCAAACGCGACGAGATCAAAAAGCTCCTCGAAGACGACTTCAAGAAGTTCCAGGCGACGTACTGGGATGCGCGCCTGTTCGGCAACACCTTCCTTGAAGAAGGCGGCAAGAACACGATCCGGGCTGGTGTAGCCCACTTTGGCGTCGGTGTCTCAGTTGCGCCAATCGAAATCGAGTTTCAGACGTGGACAAACAAGTCTGGCGTCGAGGAGGGCAAAGACCGCGGCATGGCCCCGATGTCCTTCCGCGTGGTGAAGCACGGCCTCTACACTGTGCCTTTCTTTGTGAACCCAACGCAGGCCCGCAAGACCGGCTGCACGCTGGCCGACGTTCAGGTCATGCTCCACCTTCTTAAGCACGCATATCCGCACACCCGCTCAGTCATCCGCACCGAAGTGGAAATCATCCATGCCCACGTCATGCAGCACAACGACCCGCTTGGTTCGTTTTCCGACTTTGCGTTCCTCGACGCGCTGGCGCCGAAACGTGTGCCTGACAAAACAAAACCGAGCGAAGCCTTGAAGCCAGATTACGAAATCCCGACCTGGGATGAGATCAAGGGCAAGCCGGTTCGCGAGGGGAAACCTGCCAAATGGAGCGAAGTCGGCACGTACACCGATTACGCTTTGTGAGCGAGCCGCTGGCCCATAGCGCCCACGACGGCGCTCCGGAACAAACCTACTGGGCGCACGTCGGCGAAGTTATCCGGCTGGGCATGGAGTTTGGCCAGGAAACGGCGCGCTTCTCGTCAAAGTGGCGGGAGCCGTTCCTCTCCGCTTTAGAAATGGCGCTCAATTACCACGATCTCGGCAAGCTCGACGAAATCTTCCAAGACGACCTGCGCCGAAACCGCCGCCAGACGCGACTCAACCACGTGGATGCAGGTGTTGCGCACTTGCTGAAAGGCAAGCACGCCGAGGCCGTCATCGCGTCCTACGCCCATCACATCGGCCTGCCTTCGTTGCCAGAGGAGCGAGCCAAGAACGCGAACGGGATCGTTGGCATGTTTCGCGACTTGGAAAAGGATGCCGGGACCACGGGCCTAAAGACCCATCAGCGCAGCGACGCGAAGCTGGCAGAGTACCTGGCTGAACACGCCCGCATCTTCGCGCCCGTGATTCTCCCGCCAGTGGCGGGCTTCAGCAGTCTGGTTCGCCGGCTTTTGCTCTCCTGCCTCGTTGACGCCGACCATGCGGACACCGCACGGCATTACGGCAACGAACGCCCCATCGAACCGCCACCGCTGTCAGCAGCGGATCGTTCGGCGGCGCTGGATCGTTACGTGGCCGGCCTCGCAGCCAAGGCCAATCCGCAAACAGAGCGCGAGCGCGACCGGCACGAGTTGCGGCAACAGGTCTATCGCGCCTGTCGCGAGCGGCCCATCAACCCGGACGAGAACATCCTGTCTTGCGACAGCCCTGTCGGCACCGGGAAGACGACGGCAGTGATGGCGCACCTGCTTCGCGTGGCGGCAGAGCGTCGGTTGCGCCGCGTCTTCGTCGTCCTCCCGTTCACGAACATTATTGACCAATCGGTTGACGTGTATCGGCGAGCGTTGCGATTGGCCGATGAAACGGAAGCTCGGATGGAAGCTGTCGTGGCCGCGCATCACCATCGCGTGGACTACGAGAGCTACGAGCTTCGTCATTTGGCTGCCCGCTGGGATTCGCCGATTGTCGTCACGACCGCCGTTCAGTTCTTCGAGGCGTTGGCGGCGAAGGCCACGGCCCCGTTGCGTAAGCTGCACCAGGTCGCCGGCTCCGCCATCTTCGTGGACGAAGCGCACGCGGCCATGCCCGCCGCGCTTTGGCCGCAGATGTTCCGCTGGTTGCGCGAGCTTTGCGACGACTGGGGCTGCCACCTCGTCTTGGCGTCCGGCTCGTTGACGCGGTTTTGGGAATTAGAGGATTTCGTCCCAGCGATTGAGCGGCGGCCGATTCCTGAACTTGTCTCGTCAGAAGTCGCCAACCGAACAAAGGAGTTCGAGGAAAAGCGAGTCAACATTCACACTCATTCCGCCAAGTTGTCGTTGCCGAAACTGGCGGACTTCATTCTGAGCAAGCCGGGGCCGAGACTCGTAATCCTGAACACAGTCCAGTCGGCTGCCCTGTTGGCGAATCATCTTCGCGAAGACTGCAAGCTTGGCCTGAACATTGAGCACATTTCGACCGCGCTGACTCCTTTGCACCGGGCTGAGACGGTGCGCCGCGTGCGCGACCGCTTGGCTTCCCCGGAAAAAAACTGGTGTCTGGTGGCGACCAGTTGCGTGGAAGCTGGCGTGGATTTCTCCTTCCGCTCGGCCTTCCGCGAAAGCTGGGGGCTGGTGAACTTGCTCCAGATTGCCGGACGCGCCAACCGTTCGGGCGAGTATTCAGACAGCGAAGTATGGGACTTCCGCCATGATGAGTTCGGCGGGCTTTCGCTGCATCCGCAGGCCAAGGTCGCGCGTGACGTTCTGGCAGGCATCTTCAAGGACTGCGCCATGCAGCAGCGCCAGCCTTCGCCCAGCGATTGCACCGAGGCGCTCCGCTTGGAGCTTCGGAATGATCGCGGACAGAAAGCCGAGATCATCGAAAAGATCGAAGCCGCAGAGAAAGCGGCGGACTATCCCGAAGTCGCCAGGCTCTGCCGAATCATCACGGCGGACACGCGAACCGTGCTGGTGGATCAGGCGTTGGTCAAACGGATCGAGAACCGCGACCGGGCGCAGTTTCCATCCTGGCGTGAGATCATGCGGAACAGCGTCCAGATTTGGTCGAGCCGGCTCAAGAGTGGCGATTGGCCGCTGAAACCCATCGGTCCGGACGAGGAGCTTTGGGCATGGACCGGCCAGAATTACAATGGCTTTCTCGGTTACATGGCGGACATTCTTCCTTTGCTGAAGGCTGGCAAGACTGGCTTTGACGTATTGTGACTCCAACCGAAAATCCGGAACCTCAGATTTCAGAGGCGCGCGAGTCGTTGCCCCTCTCGCTCCTCAACGACTCCCTCTACTGCCCGCGCCGGGCGGGCTCACTTGCCCAACTCCGCCTGCAGGTCACGCGCGCCGTGCAATACGCGCAACAGCCTGAGCCGGTCTGGCAGTACTTCGTAAAAGATCAGGTAGTTGCGAAACCCGTTCACACGCCACGAGCGTGTTGCCGGCGAACCCAGGTCCGGTCGCCGACGCCCAATGCTGGGCATCCGAGCCAGAAGGTCCACGCTGGATTTGAAAGACTCGACGAATCGAACAGCGGCGGCGGGATTGTGCGGACGGATGCGGCGCACAATGTTCAGAATGTCGCACGGGATGAACTCGCTCTCCTCAACCGGGAGTTTCATCAGGAGAAGCGAGCAGCTCGTCGTAGGCTTTGGGATCGTAGGGCCGGAAACTGCCCTGGCGCGCGGCATCCAGTTTCTCGAGGAGGCGCGGCGGTTCGGCGTCGAATTCCTCCTCGGCCATCCAGCGCAGGAAGGCCTGGCGAGCCACTTCGCTTTCGTCCCCGTAGCCTTTGGCCAATTGTTCCTTTATGAAATCCTCAATCGGCTTCGTCACGGTGATTTCCATAGGCCTAAGCTGGCACAAAGCGGCCAGACCGACAACGAGTAAATCCGCTCGCGATGGGATCGAACGAATCTGAGACTTGAAACCCGAAACTTCGAACTTGGAACCATTGCCTTTCGTCAAGCTTGAAGTGTTGCCGCTGAGCTTGCTCAACGACTTCTTCTATTGCCCGCGCCGGGCCTCGTTGAAGATGATCGATGGCTGTCGCGAGGAAAACGAGCACACGATTCTCGGCGACCTCGCCCACGCCCACGCCGACCTGCCCGGTTACGAAGTCGCCAAAGGCGTCTTGCTCTGGCGCGCGCTCCCCGTCTGGTCCGAACGGCTCGGGTTGTCCGGAAAATGCGACATTGTCGAAGTGGAATTGGGTGGCGCGCGCTACCAGCCTGCGCCGTCCGGCAACCTGGCGGACGGAACGGGTGCCACGTCGATTGACCATCCGGGCCGTGCTTTCAGTTTGGCGCTCCCGGCCATTTCGGTCGGCAAGTTGCCGACCGAAACGGGCGAGTCGCCCGTGCCACCCATTTTTCAGAGCCGTTCCGATGCAGGGTTCGGCGGGGCGCCGAACGCCACACGCGGGGCGCGTGTGCTCCCCGGAATTCAGACGCTGGTCCCCGTCGAGTACAAAAAAGGAAAACGCCGCCGGTTCGACAACGACGACGCCCAGCTTTGCGCCCAGGCGCTTTGTCTGGAGGAGATGTTCGGCGTCGCCCTTGAGCGCGGCGCGGTGTTTCACGCGGCGAGCAAACGGCGGCGCGAAGTCGAGTTCACTGCGGAGCTGCGTCAGTTGACCGAGACGGCCATTTTAAAGCTCCGCGAAATGATCGACTCGCAACTCTCAACCCCCAACCCTCAACTCCCGAAGGCCGTGTTCAAGCCGGCTTGCGAGGAATGCTCCCTCTTCGAGATTTGTCTGCCGAAGATAACCGGCGTGTCCGACCGATTGGTGCGCGCAGCGAACCGAGCATCACGGAGCCGCCAAACCCGTGGATCTGACCGAACCGCTCATCCTGTGAATGCCGACTTTCCCAAGGGCAGAACTCCGATCGTGCGCAGCGTGGCGCGAACCCACAGTGCCGGCCCAGGCGCCGGGAGTCCGCGTCCGGCCGCAACTTCATTGGAAACCGGACCTTTCTCGTGTTCTTTGACTGTTGAGTCATTTCGTGTGCGGAAATTCTCGCGAGGTTCGCGGAAATCCGGTAGCAAGGGCTTGCGGCTCTGCCGATTGGCAGGCCCGCAGTCGCCCCGCGCGCGAGCGCGGGGCGCGGATTGAAACTGCTCGTTGTAAGGTGGAACACTTTCGTCCATAAAGTCGCCCCGCGCGCGAGCGCGGGGCGCGGATTGAAACGTCGCTGGTCGTGAAGCGTTTTTCGGTTTTGATTGGTCGCCCCGCGCGCGAGCGCGGGGCGCGGATTGAAACAGCAGCTCGTCGTGCGAGTTGCAAGCAGCCACGATGTCGCCCCGCGCGCGAGCGCGGGGCGCGGATTGAAACGAGTATTCCGCGAGCCTCCCGTCCTGAGCATACGGTCGCCCCGCGCGCGAGCGCGGGGCGCGGATTGAAACGTCATTTGTGATGTAGGTGAAATCCGGCGTGAATGTCGCCCCGCGCTTGAGCGCGGGACGCGGGTTGAAACGCGGGGTTCAGGCTTGGCCAGGAGACTTTGTCGCTGCATGATCCAGGACTGCAATGCGCGCGTTATTTGTCGCTGTGCTGACTTTCCTGCCACTGCTTGCGTGGGCTGCTCCGCAAGAAGGCGCAGGTCGTTTTGAATCTGTGGGGATTCCCGTGCGCAAGGGCGGGTTGATGGGCTGTCTGGTCGGCCCGGACGGGCAGGGCGGCGAAGCGCTTTACTTCAATTTCAATCAAGCGGGCGCGCCGCTGTTTTTGGTGCAGGTGAATCCGGAGACAGGACAGGCGCGCCAGTTCGCGGCGCCCCAAGGTCCCGGCGCGTGGGCTTTTGCCGTTGGACCCGATGAGAAGATTTACCTGGGCACATGGAGCGGCGCGTTGATTCTTAGCTTTGACCCGCGCCAACCGGACAAAGGTTTGGCGGTTTTGGGCAAACCTTCGGCTTCGGAAGATTATCTCTGGCAATTCGACACCGGCAAAGACGGCAAGCTTTACGCGTGCACTTATCCGAACGCCAAGCTCGTCCGCTTCGATCCGGTCACGGGCGCGATGGAAGACCTGGGACGCATGCATCCGACCGAGATGTACGCGAGAAGCCTGGCCGTTGGCCCGAATGGCAAAGTCTACGCCGGCATCGGAACTCAGAAAGGCGACCTTGTCGTGTTCGAACCGGTCAGCGGCGAACACCGGAGCATTCTGCCGGAGGGACTCCAGGGCGCGAAAGGCTGGAGCACCGTCGGAGTGTCGCGCCGCGCCGACGGCCGTGTCTATGCCGAGTTCGGTCCGAATTTGATGCGAATCGACGACGAGAAAGTCAGCTTGGTCGAGCAAGCACCCGAACGGCCGCCGCTCAAATTGCGCGATGGGCGCGAGGTCGTCGCCTATGGGCGCGGCGCCTTCTCTTTGAAGAATCCGCGTTCGGGCGAAGTGACGGAGCGCGCGTTCGAATATCAAGGCGCCGGCGACACGATCTTTGTCGTGGGCAATGGGCCGCGCGGCTGCGTCTATGGGAGCACGGCGATGCCGTTGGAGGTTTTTCGTTTCGATCCGGCCGCGAATCGCAGCGAACATCTGGGCAGCATGCCGGGCGGGGAGGTCTATTCGATGCTGGAGCACGAGGAGAAACTTTACCTCTGTTATTACGGCGGCGCGGTGATGAACCTCTACAACCCGGCCAAATCGTTTTGGAAATTTGGTTCCGCAGCGGACGGCAATCCGGTTTCTTTCGGAGGCGTCGGCGACGGCCATTTGCGGCCGCGCGCTATGATTCGCGGTCCGAGAGGGCTGATCTACATTGGCAGCGAACCGCCCTACGGTGAACTCGGCGGCGCGATGGCGGTGTGGGATCCGCAGCAGAACAAGACGATCGAGAATTACCGGCACGTGATCACGAACCAGAGCGTGGCGTCTCTGGCTTACGAGCCGAGGAGCGGATTGATCTTCGGCGGGAGCGGAAATTTTGGGGGCGGCGGCACAAGACCATCCGAACGGGAGGCGAGGTTCTTTGCGTTCGATCCGGTGAAGAAGGAGAAAGTCTTCGAAGCGGCGCTCGTGGCCGGTGCGGCCAAATATCCGGCAACATTCGCGGCTGAAGGCAGGGTGTTCACAACCGTTGGGGACAAACTTCTCGTCTTCGATCCCGCGCAAAGAACGGTCGTGAAGACGAACACTTTGCCCGGCACGCAGGTGGAGATTTCTCTAGGACAGCACCGAAGCGGGAGAATGATCGGTCTGACCGCGAAGGCCGTTTACGAGATTGACCTGGCCAGCGCGACGGTCAAAACGCTGGCGACGTCGCCGGTGCGTATCGCCTGCGGGTTTGCGCTGACCGACGCCGCCGTGTATTTCGGATCAGGCCCGGAGTTGTGGCGGTATTGGCTGCCACCGGTTCCTGCCGGCAAGGCCGACCCAAGGCGGGAATAAAACGTGACAACTTTCCGTGACCAGAAACCCCTCACCCCGTCCGCCTCCCCCACTGTCGTGTTAGCGTTGGTAGGCACGGATTCCACTTCGTCCCTGACTAATCCTTGAGGCGTCTCTTGAAGGGAGAGACGGACAACGGAAGAACCAGGAGCCTTCGTTGGCCCATCGTCTCTTCCTGGGCAGGGGTCTGCCCTAAGGGTCTGTGCAAAAATAACTTCCGGTTTTGGCGGGAGCGCCGCCCCGCCCCGGAGGGCTGGGGCGATTTCGCTTTCTGGCTTCGTTTCTCCTCAGTCGCAGAGCCCTGGCTATGCTCCTTCGTCGTGCCTCGCCAGAAAGCGAAATCGCCTCCAGCAAAACCGGAAGTTATTTTTGCACAGACCCTAAGTGGTCCGTTTCATAAATACGCTCACGTTCGCGGCAAGGGATTTTTCGGCCAGACGAGGCGCGAGCGACGAGCATATCCCGAAGTGGATCTGTAAGGAGCAAGCAACGAAGTCTGGCGAAAAAGAACTGCCGCCCTTCGGGTTGCGCCGAATTTTGCCTGGGGCTGCGTTGCTCCTCGGTCACAGCCCCACTGGCGGGGGATGCTCGCTCGTCGCGCCTTGCCCCAGGCCAAATTGGGCGCAACGAACGTGAGCGTATTTATGAAATGGACCACTAAGGCTTGATTTGGGACGGAGTGGAATCCGTCCTTACCACTCCGAATGCGTGCGGAAACGGATGGCAGCTTTCCCGGTTGCACTCGGTTGACACATCAGACATGTCCGGCCATCGTTCCCACACAAAGCCAAAGAACCGTATGAAAATGAAAACTCAGGCGATCCTGTTTTTTTCCTTCGTGGTGTGGTCGAGCCTTGCGCTTTGCCCGGTGGCGGGCCGTGCGGACACAAATCAATTCGCAGCGCAGTGGCAAGGCGTGTCGAGCCGCGAGGAAATCCGGCCGGAGTTCATGATCAATCCAACTGGCGGACCTTCCCGTCGCGGGAGCCTAATCCTTCGCACCGACGGTCGGGAAGGCCTGGATGGCCATTGGGTAAGGACGTTTCCGGTTCAAGGCGGCGAGCATTACCATTTCCAGGCGCTGCGACGCGTCGAGAATGTGCCGGCGCCGACACAACGCTGCGTGCTGGCGCGCATTCTGTGGCGCGATGGCAAAGGCCAGCCCGTCCGCCACGATGAAACCGGCGCGAACAGCTATGCCCGAGGCGAACGCCCTGTGGCCGAACCGGAGTATCCGTCAGACCACGCCACGGACGCCAACGGCTGGACGGAGGTTGCCGATACGTACCGCGCCCCATCGAAAGCGACGCGCGCGATTGTGGAACTGCACCTGCGCTGGGCTTCAAGAGCGCAGGTAGAATGGAGCGACGTCAGTTTGACCAAGACCAGTCCGCCTCCCGAACGCAAAGTCCGGCTGGCCACCGTGCATTTCCGTCCCTCTGGCAAAAAGACAGCGCAAGAAAACTGCCGGTTGTTCGCGCCGCTGATCGAAGAGGCCGCGCGCCAAAAGGCCGACCTTGTGGTGTTGCCGGAGACGTTGACCGTTTGCGGTTCCGGCCTTTCTTACGCCGATGCCGCCGAACCGATCCCGGGTCCATCCACGGATTACTTCGCTCAGCTTGCCCGGCAGCATGGCCTTTATCTCGTCGTCGGACTGGTGGAGCGGGATCGACACTTGATTTACAACGTCGCCGTATTGATCGGTCCTGACGGCAAGGTCGCGGGCAAATACCGCAAGGTCGCCTTGCCGAGAACGGAGATCGAAGGCGGCATTACCCCGGGGCATGAATATCCAGTCTTCGAAACGCGCTTTGGCAAGGTCGGCATGATGGTGTGCTACGACGGTTTCTTCCCGGAGCCTGCGCGGCAGTTGAGCCTGCGCGGCGCGGAGATCATCGCGTTCCCCGTGTGGGGTTGCAATCCGCTCCTGGCTGCGGCTCGCGCGTGTGAGAATCACGTCTTTCTCATCAGCAGCACCTACACGGACGCGTCGAGCAACTGGATGATTTCCGCCGTTTACGATCGCGAAGGCAAGGTGCTCGCGCAGGCGAAGGAGTGGGGCACGGTCGCCGTCACGGAAGTCGATTTGAACAAGCGCTTGCGGTGGTCGAGTCTGGGGGACTTCCGCGCGGAGATCCCGCGGCATCGGCCAGCGTGGCCAGGGGAGAAGGACTGATCGGCAGCCAGATTTGGAGCGCGGCGATCACCGCTCAATCGGGCTGCTGACGCCAACGAAGCCTCTGTGAACAATCCTTTCCACCCGTGCGCGTCCGTAGTCAAAAATCTTCGTGTGCTACGTGAGCCACGTGCGGCAAGCTTGCCAAGCCCCGGCCTTCTCGCGATACTTGCGGTATGAAAACGGTCACGTTCGATGAGGCTCGCAATGATTTCGAAAGAGTATTTAAGTGGGCCGCGGGTGGCGAAACCGTGGTCATCCAGCGACAAGACCAGAGCGTGGCCCTCCAGGCTTTCCGAACCGCCAGCGATCCGGAAACCGCGCCGGCTGGATACTTTGCGAAAGATTATACACCCGAAGAAGCCGCTGAACTGAACTTGCTGGCCTCTCAGTCCCTCCACTTCCGGCTACCCTAAACCAATTCCCCATGCGGCAATGGGATGTCTATCTCTACGCATTCCAGCAGGAACAACCGCATCCTGTCGTCGTGCTATCGAACGACGAGATCTGCGCAAATCCGGACATCCAGTTTGTGAACGGCCTCCTGTGCTCATCACTGCGTCAAGATCGAGTCCTCAAGCGTCGCGAAGCATTTCTCGATCAGGGGGACGGATTGGATTGGAGAACCGCAGTGAGATGCGATTTTATCTACACGTTACACAAGCCGCTATTCGGCGAGCAGCGCGGGCGAGTGAGCGACGTGCGACAGATTGAACTGCTACGGAAGCTCCGATTCTGTTTTCGCTGGCCACTTGCTTGAAACAGGCGCCCTCCAATGGAAATCTGGGACTTGCATTGCCACCTCTCCGGTCTTCCGGGTCGCACGCCGGAAGAGCGGTTGGCCAAACTCCTGGAATACGCCGACCGCATGGGCATTGCCCGCCTGTGCGTGTACATGGGCATGGAATGGGCTTACGATCCCTCGCCGGAGAAACTTCGCCAGGACAACGACGCCGTGCTCCGGGCGATCAACCGATATCCGGATCGAGCGTTCGGCTTCGTCTATCTCAATCCAAAACACACCCAGGCCAGCCTCGATGAACTCAACCGTTGCGTGCGCGACGGGCCAATGGTCGGAGTGAAGCTCTGGGTCGCGATGCGATGCAACGCTCCGGAACTCGATCCGCTCATCGCACGCGCGGCCGAATTGAAGGCGGTAATTTTCCAACACACCTGGCTCAAGATCACGGGGAATCTTCCGGGTGAATCCACGCCCTTCGATCTGGTGGAACTGGCGAAACGCCACCCAAACGCCACCCTCATTTGCGGTCATTCCGGCGGCGATTGGGAACGGGGCTTGCGTGTCATTCGCCCACACAAGAATCTCTTTGCCGATCTTGCCGGAGGCGATCCGACCGCCGGCGTCACGGAAATGGCCGTGCGAGAACTCGGCGCGGACCGGGTGATCTACGGCTCGGATGTGGCCGGGCGGAGCTTCGCGTCGCAACTGGCCAAAGTGTACGGCGCGAACATTGCGGACTCCGCCAGGCGGCTTATCTTCGGCCAGAATCTGAAGCGCCTGTTGCAACCCATCTTGCGACAAAAAGGAATCCGGGTGTGAATTACCAATCGCCACGCCGACGCCAAGCGGCGCGAATAGGAGCGCGGACAGCCGTGTCCGCGCAACCGACTTTTGGAAAGCGAGACACGATGACGTGCGAACAAGGCTGTTCGCGCTCCGGTGCGGCGCTCAGCCGGCGCACCTTTCTGGCCAGTGCCGTGGCCGGGACCGCATTGGGAATGCTCGATCCCATGGCACACGCCGTGGGCTTCTCCAGGCAAGGAAAGGCCGGGGCGATTGATGTCAATGTTTCTCTCAGCCGTTGGCCGATGCGCCGCGTGCCTTGCGATGTCACGCCCGAACTGGTTGCGAAACTAAGACGTCAGGGCGTGACTGAAGCCTGGGCCGGCAGCTTCGATGGTCTGGTGCACAAGGATCTTGCCGGCGTGAATGCACGGCTTGCCGAGGGATGCCGCCGGCAAGGACGCGGGTTGCTGAAGGCGTTCGGGTCTGTTAATCCAACACTGCCTGACTGGGAGGAGGAATTGCGCCGCTGCGCCGAGGTGCATCGCATGCCCGGCATACGGCTTCATCCGAATTACCACGGCTACAAATTGGACGACCCGGCATTCGCGCGATTGCTGACGCGGGCGTCGGAGCGCCGGATGATCCTGCAAATCGCGGTGATCATGGAGGACGAGCGGATGATGCATCCGTTGTTGCGCGTGCCTCCGGTGGACGTTCGACCGCTGACGCGCCTGGTCAAAGAGATCCCTTCCCTTCGCCTCGTCTTGCTGAACGCGCTCGGCGTGGTTCGCGGTCCGGCGCTGGCGGAGTTGCTCGCGGCCGGGAACATCTGCGTCGAGATTTCGATGCTCGAAGGCGTCGCGGGAATCGAGAAACTTCTGCAACAGGTGCCGCTTGAACGGGTGCTCTTTGGATCCCACGCGCCGCTTTTCTATTTTGAGTCGGCTCTGCTCAAATTGAGAGAGTCCCCGTTAAGCCAGGCCCAGCTTGATGCGATTCGGTTCGGCAATGCCAGGCTTTTGCTGAGAGCCTGACACTGCCGCCGACAAGAAAGGTAGGGCAGACATGCCAGTCTGCTGATCTTTGTCGCCGTCTGAGAGCGTGTCCGAAAATTCCGCGGGGTCTTGTTTTCACGCCAAAGGCCGGATGGCGAGGCGCGACGAAGGAGAATATCCTCCCTGGATCTTCGACTGAGGAGCAACGAAGCCAGGCGGCCTTTGGCGCGAAAACCCTCCGGGCGGCGGGTCTTTTGTCCGTGGCCTGCGTTGGCTCGGTCCTTACAGCCC
>Ga0194131_10006063_pt1 | contig 17018 bp, 16 predicted proteins | sample TA2KigO120mmetaG_FD_148631 | JGI IMG/M metagenome (GOLD analysis project Ga0194131, IMG submission 148631) | Freshwater microbial communities from Lake Tanganyika, Tanzania - TA2015053 Kigoma Offshore 120m | ecosystem: Environmental > Aquatic > Freshwater > Lake | place: Tanzania: Lake... | reverse complement strand
GCGATTCTGCTAAAACTAAAACTAGCTGTCCACTGCTTTTTTGCAGGGGCCGCCAACTGTCTCTAAACTTTTGTCTCACCGTAGGGGACAACCTCATTTCAAGTCTTCGGCGACAATGTGAAAATGTTCGAGAGTACCGTGATGCGAAGCGGCAATCCTCCGCGGCGCGTGGACTTGAACGTAGTCGGCGTGCAGTTGCTGAAGCTAGTCGTGCTTGATGGCGGCGACGGTATCTCCTACGATCACGCCAATTGGGCGAACGCGAGGTTGTACCGCATCGCCGACGGCGTTCCTCCGCCTCCGGGCGGGACGCTGCCTGGCGCGCCGGGCAATCTGGCGGCAGCGCCGGCCAATGCTCGCGTGACTCTGGAATGGGCTGCGGCTTCGGGCGCTACGAGCTACAACATCTATCGAGGCCTTTCCTCGAACGGACAATCTACCGCGCCGATCGCAATGGGCTTGACGTCCTTGCGCTACATCGATACCGCGGTGACCAACGGCGTTGAATACTTCTACAAAGTCTCTGGCGTAAACAACGCCGGTATTGGCGCGCGTTCGAACGAGGCGAAGGGCAAGCCGCAGGTGGCGCCGCCATCGGCGCCGGGCAATCTGACAGCCACGCCGGGCAATGCGCAGGTGAGCTTGAGTTGGAGCGCCGTTCAAGGCGCGACGAGCTACCTTCTCTATCGCGGCACGACATCGGGTGGGCAAGCGTCGACGCCGGTGCGGACAATCAATAACGGCACGAGCGTTGTCGACACAGGCCTGACGAACGGCACGAAGTACTACTACAAAGTGGCGGCGGCGAATCCGGGCGGTATCGGCCCGAAATCGAATGAAGCGGCGTCTACGCCAAACGTTGTGCCGGGTGCGCCCACGGGTTTGGCCGCTGAGCCGGGCGACGCGAAAATCGCATTGAAGTGGAACGCCGTTAACGGTGCGACATCGTATAACGTCTATCGCGGCACAACCGCGGCGGGCCAGGCGGCCTCGCCGATTGCAACGAACATCACGACCACGGCGTTTCTCAACACGGGCTTGACCAATGGCACAGCGTACTTCTTCAAAGTGGCCGCCGTGAACTCGGCGGGCGTTGGCGGGATGTCGAATGAAACCTCGGCCACGCCGGGCGCGCTGCCATCCGCGCCCACTGCGTTAGCCGCCGCAGCCGAGGACAAGGCAGTGGCACTGACATGGCAGGCGGCGCCTGGCGCTGTGACCTACAACGACCGCGGCACCGCGTCGGGGGGGGGCAAGCCACGACTCCGATCGCGACCAACGTCGCAACGACTACGTTCAAGGACACGGGTCTGACCAACGGCACGAAGTACTACTACAAAGTCGCCGGTGTCAATCCGAGCGGCATCGGCGCGCGATCAAACGAGGCCTTTGCAACGCCAAACACCGCGTTACCGGCTCCGGCGACATTGACGTCGGAAGCGGGTGACATGAAAATCACGCTGAAGTGGGCCGCCGTTACGGGCGCGACGTCGTACAACGTGTATCGCGGCACGGCCACCGGCGGCCAAGCGGCAACTCCGATTGCGACGGGCATCACAAGCTTGTCCTACATCAACACCGGACTGACGAATGGCACGGCGTACTTCTTCAAAGTGGCTGCTGTGAACTCGGCGGGACCGGGCGCGATGTCGGTAGAGACTACGAGCACGCCTGTTGGCATTCCGCTTGCGCCGGCGAACCTGACGGCGACTGCGGGCAATCAATCGGTGACGCTGAACTGGCAGGCCGCGCTGAACGCGGTGACGTACAACGTGTATCGCGGTACGTCTTCGGGCGGGCAGTCATCCACTCCGGTGGCTACCGGAGTGACATCGACGACGTTTACTGACATGGGCCGCACCAACAACGTCGTGTACTTCTACAAAGTGTCGGCTGTGAACGGCGCCGGCATCGGCCCGCGCTCGAATGAGGCGTCGGCGACGCCGCAACCGCCCGTGTCGCCGCCGGAGGCGGTCTCGGCCGAAGATCAGGCGATTTGGCGATTGCTGCGGCAAGCGACGTGGGGCCCGACTCAGGCCGAATTCGACCGCGTAAAGCAGATGGGCATCGACGCGTGGCTGACCGAACAGCTCAACATGGCGCCAACGTTCTGGCCGGATACGCTCCTGACGCAATCGCTCGAATGGACCGAGGAGTACTTCTTCGTGCGCGCGCTGCAAGGACCCGATCAGCTGCGTCAACGCGTAGCGTGGGCACTAAGCCAGATCTGGGTCGTCAGTGGCGTCGAAGTGACCAACGCACGCGCAATGCTGGGCTACATCCGGGCGCTCGACATCGGCGCGTTCGGCAACTTCCAGGACTTGATGCGGGCGATCACGTTGACGCCGGCGATGGCCGAAGCCTCGACATGGTGCAGAACAAGAAAGAAGCCAACGGCATTCTGCCCAACGAGAACTTCGCTCGCGAGTTGGCGCAATTGTTCACGATCGGGTTGACCGAGTTGAATCCCGACGGTACTCCGAGAACGAACGCCCAAGGCCAGCCGATTCCGACCTACACGAACGATGACATTCTTGAACTCGCGCGTGTCATGACGGGCTGGACCTATACAGACGGCATCCCGGGCCAACCGGCACGGCAGAACCCGGCGCGTTACGACGGGCCGATGGAAGCCGTCGAATCGCTGCACGACAACGGCGCCAAGCGCTTCTTGAACACCGACGTCCCGGCGGGGCTAACGGCCACGCAGGATCTCGACAACGCGTTGGGGATCATCTTCCGGCATCCGAACGTTGGGCCGTTCATCTGCCGCCAGTTGATTCAGCGGCTGGTGGGCTCCAACCCGAGCCCCGGCTACATTCGCGATGTGGCGGCGGTGTTCAACAACAACGGACAAAACGTCCGCGGCGATTTGCGCGCGGTGGTGCGTGCGATTCTGACGCATCCGGAAACGGCGCAAACAGCGGTGAACGGCGGCAAGATGTCCGAGCCCGTGCTCTACATCACGCGCCAGATCCGGGACATCGGCGCGACCGTGACCGATACGCCGTTCATGAGCGACATGAGCGCGGATATGGCGCAGCGGGTTTTCCATTCGCCCTCGGTGTTCAACTACTACTCGCCGAACTTCCGGGTGGCGGGGACAACCCTGACCGCTCCGGAGTTCCAAATTTACACGACGGCCACAGCCACCATTCGTGCCAATTTCGCGGGGCGATTGGTAAACGGCAACTTCGGCTCGAACGTAAGTCTAAATCTCATGCGGTGGACCGATTTGGCGACGGACGCGGGATTACTGGTCAATCGAATCAACAGAGTGATCCTGGGCGGAACGATGTCTGCCGAGATGAGAGCGACGATAGTCGACGCCATTCAGCGATCACCGAACGCACGCGAGAAGGTACTGACCGCGCTGTATCTAACCTTCACGTCATCGCAATTCCAAGTGGAACGTTAGGGAGGAAATCAACATGAGAAATCGACGTGAATTCGTAACGCGGTGCGGCACGCTGGCCGCAATGGGAGCCGGGGCGCAGCTACTGCGCCTCGGCATTATCGCCGCGAAGGCACAAACGGCCCAGGACTACAAGGCGCTGGTCTGCGTCTTCTTGTTCGGCGGCAACGACGGCAACAACACCATCGTCCCGACGGACAGCCGCTATGCGGCGTATCAGGCGATGCGTCCGAACATTTCCCTCGCGCAGAACGTCCTGCTGCCGGTTGGCGCGCAAGGAACGAGTTACGGTCTGCATCCCCGGCTGCTCAACGTCCAGCGGCTCTACAACGCGCAACGCGTGGCGCTGATCTTCAATGTCGGAACGCTTGTGTCGCCAACGACAAAAGCGAATCTGAACTCGGTCACTCTGCCTCGCAATCTGTATTCGCACTCGGATCAGACGTCGCAGTGGCAGACGGCGAATCCGACCATCAGTGGCGGCTCGGGCTGGGGCGGCCGCATGGCCGATATCCTGGCCACGCAAAGCGCCGCAACATTCCCGATCGGCGTTTCGGTAAATGGTGGGTCGGCTCTCTTGAATGGCAACACGACGCGGCCCATCAGTCTTATGCCTGGATCCTCGCTCGAGCTGGAGCGCTTCGGCGACGGCTCGGCGATGAACGCGCGCGAGGCGGGCCTGCAGCAACTCCTGACCTTCGACACAGGCATGCAGATGATCGGCGCGGCGAGCGGCGTAATGACGCGAGCGGTGTCGGCGGCGCAGGCGATCAACGCGGCTCTGGCCGGCGGCACCCCGTTGACGACGGTGTTTCCAAACACCGGACTCGCACAGCAACTGCGGCAAGTGGCGTCGGTGATCCGGGTGCGCGCGGCACTCGGCATGAACCGGCAGATCTTCTTCTGCGGCATGGGCGGGTTCGACAATCACAGCGACCTCCTGCCGTCGCACGACAACCTCCTGAACACGCTCGACGGCGCGCTCAGCGCATTCATCGCGGCGACCGATGAGATGGGCGTGTCCGACGCGGTCACAACGTTCACTGAGAGCGAGTTCGGGCGCACGGGAAATCCGTCGAGCTCGAACGGCTCCGACCACGCCTGGGGCAGCCATACGATGGTGCTCGGCGGAACGGGCGCGTTAAATGGCGGACAGGCGTTCGGAACGTTTCCGCGGCACGAACTGCGCGGGCCGGACGACGCGGGCAGCAGGGGCCTGTGGATTCCGACGACCGCGCTGGATCAGTACGGCGCAACGTTGGCGTCGTGGTTCGGCCTGTCGGCGACCGATCTCAATACCGTGTTTCCCAATCTGCGCAACTTTGCGAGTCCGACAATCGGATTCATGCGTTAGTTGGCGGGCGCGCGGGCCGAATGGATGCGGCCCGCGCGCTATTTTTGGCACGGCGGACTCGCTCCGCAGGATCTATCGTACTCTCGGACCCGTCGCGAACTTGGCAATGACTTTGCCGAGGATTGCGGCTTCGTCGACCGGCCCAAACACGCGTGAGTCCTCACTGTAGTCTCGATTGTCGCCGAGGACAAAGTACTCGTGGGCTCGAAGCTGAACTGGACCATGGTTCCGGAATTCGCCCTTGCTCGGCGTGAAGGTGATCCAGTGCCCATCCTCATCTTGTACCTCGGAGCCGATCGGGTGGTTCCTGGGAACCCAGGCAAAATCCGCGGCGCTCAACGCTTTCAGTGGAAGCTTGTGGCCATCGACGATGACTTGGTTGTCCCGGACCTCAACAACCTCGCCTGGCAGACCGATTACGCGCTTGAAGAAGGGCGACTTCAGACGAGGATGATTCTTCAGGCGCAGCAAGACGAAATCTCCCCTCGACAACGAGCCGGTTCGAAACACCCCGACATCGGAATACGGCAACTTGAGACTATAAGCAGCGTGGTTAACGATGACCTTGTCACCGAGCAGAACTGTTGGAATGTCCGAGGGGCCTGCCAACTCGTAGGCTCGGAGGTAGGCCGGCAGCAGCGCGAGCCCGATTAGTACCAGCGACAGCGGGCGAACATTCCTGTGAAGCCAGTTCATTGCGTCACTTTGTTTCAAGGTGCGCCGAAAGGCTCCTACCGCACAATGTACCCGGCGACCCGCCACGAACCGCCCTCCTTGCTGACGACAACCGTTTCAATCGCGCTCGCTTTGTTGGCGAACTTGGCGTTGAAGGTCATGACGATGTAATCGCCATCCGGCGCGCCGGGAAGCGTCTTGGTGGTTTGCGAACCGGCGTGTTTGCGTGATTCCAACGCGCCAATCGATTCGCGAACGCCCTTCACCTGGCGCTACCACTCCTCGGCGGTAACTTGAGTGCGGAAGGGCTTGCTGGCTTCTTTCCACGAGTCCTTGCACTTGGCGCTGTCGACGAGGCCGAGCCACTTTTCGGCGTCGGCGCGGGCTTTGTCGTCCTGCGCGAAGAGGGCGAGGGAACTAAGAAAGAGACGGCGTGTGATCACATTCTGTAGAGTACGCGGGCGCGGGGAGAGTTGCAACGGTGTCAAAGTCCCAGCGGCCGTGAACGGCCGGCCCAGAATGGACATTGTGGGCAAGACTCACCATCAGGGTAGTCGAGGCCCTCCTCGTGCGGACAACCGAGAATGATCGATTCCATGGCGACCGAGCGCACGCCGTACCGCTCGAAGACCGCCATGACTTTTGCGTGAACGGTGCGATCGAACATCATGCCACCAGTGTTGTCGAACCATCGCTCAAAGAACTCGGGCTCCTTGTTGGGCTCCAGGAAAACCGCCACGACTGTCTTGGTGGCACGCTCATCGTCCGGGCCGTAGAATGCTACGGTTCCTTGTGGGTAACCGCGGAATCCCTTGCGGACGAGCTTCTGCAAACGGCTGGGTTCGGCTTTGAATCTCATAGCGGTGTCCCTTGCAGCGTTGAATGCACGGCCTCTTTCGCCTTCTCCGGGTAGTCGCTTCGATAGTGCCCGCCGCGGCTTTCACGCCGGTCGAGCGCGGCCATCGCGATCAAGAGCGCCACGCGGCGCATGCTGCGCAACTCGTAGTCCTGCCGAGTCGGCGCGGGGCGCTTTTCCATCGGTACGGACCGCAGAATATCGGCCGCCTTGGCAAGACCATCCTCGTTGCGCGTGATGCCGCAGTGATCCCATGTGATCGACCGCAGGTGCGACTCGGTCATCGCCGGGAAAACTTCGGTTTGCGGAATGCCGCCGCTCGGCGTGGCGGCTTCGAGCGCGAGCATCGATAACGCGGCGCGCGCACCGAAGACGACCCCTTCGAGTAGCGAATTCGACGCAAGACGATTGGCGCCATGCACGCCGGTACAAGCGACCTCACCCGCCGCGTAAAGTCGCGGCACCGTGGTCAAGCCATCGAGATTTGTATGCACGCCACCCATCGCGTAGTGCGCCGCGGGATGCACCGGCGCGGGCGTTTTGGTGAGATCGAGTCCATAGCGCAGACAGGTCTGATAGATGCGCGGGAAGTGGTGCGCCATCACGCCGGGCGCGAAGTGGGTCATGTCGAGAAACATGTGCGGCGAGCCGGTGCGCGCGATCTCGCGCACGATCGCGCGGCTCACGATGTCCCGCGATGCGAGCTCGTCGGTGAAGCGTTCCCCGGCGGCGTTGCGCAGGAAAGCGCCGTCGCCGCGCAACGCCTCGCTGAGCAGGAAGCGCGGGGCGTTGTCGAAATGGAGCGCGGTGGGATGGAACTGCACGAACTCGATATCGCGTATGACGGCGCCCGCGCGCCAAGCCATCGCAACGCCATCGCCCGTCGCGACGTTCGGATTTGTCGTCTCTTTGTAGACCCGGCCAAGCCCGCCTGTCGCGAGTAGCACGGCTCGCGCGAAGATCGGATGGCGCTCGCCGTACCGCGCGTCGAAGGCGACGGCGCCGCGGACTTCGCCGTTCTCGACGAGCAAATCGGTAACGGCGGCGAAACTGAGGAAACGCACATTCGAAAGCGCGGCGGCCTTGCGGTACAGGGTGCGCGAAATTTCGCGGCCGGTTGAGTCACCGTGCGCGTGAAGAATGCGATTACGCGAATGCGCGCCTTCACGGCCAAAGACGAGTTCGCCATGCTCGCGATCGAACGCGGCGCCCCATTCGAGCAGTTCTTCGATGACGTTCGGGCCCTCTTTTACGAGAGTCGCGACCGCCTCGGGATCGCAGAGGCCATCGCCGGCCGCGAGCGTATCCTGCTCGTGCAGCGACACTTCGTCGTCGTCTGACAACGCCGCCGCAATGCCGCCCTGCGCGTATTCGGAGGCCGATTCGTGCAGCGTGTCCTTGGCGAGCACAAGCACCCGCCCATGCGCGGCAAGCGTGATCGCGGCGCGTAGTCCAGCCACGCCGGCGCCAATTACGAGGTAGTCACAAACGATCGGTTCCGACGCGAGGGCCATACCCTCATGGTACAAACGAAAAAGAGCATGTCATCGCACGTTGTCACCACCGGCACGGCCCGTTACGAGTGCCGGATCGAGCGCGGTATCCTTTCGCGCATTGCAGAGTTTCTTCCCGCAAAGGTTGGGAAGGTGTTTGTCGTTACTACCGCCGATGTGTGGCGTCTCCACGGAGCCCACATCACGTTCCCGCACGAACTGATTTTATTTCCCGGCGGCGAGCCGAATAAGCGGTTGGCCGTCGTCGAACAGATGGCCGAGGAAATGTTGGCCAAAGGCGCCGACCGCTCGTCGATCGTGATCGCCTTCGGCGGCGGCATCGTCGGCGATACGGGCGGTTTTCTCGCGGCGATGTTCATGCGCGGAATCCCGGTGATTCAAGTGCCGACAACGCTGCTGGCGCAGGTCGACGCCGCGATTGGCGGCAAGACGGGCGTGAATCTCGCAAGCGGCAAAAATCTCGCGGGCGCGTTTCATCAACCGCTGGCCGTGCTGATCGACCCCGGCGTGCTGGAGACGCTCCCTGAACGCGAGTATCGTGCCGGCCTGTTCGAAGTAGTGAAGTACGGGATCATCTCTAGTCCGAAGCTGTTCTCTCTGCTCACGGATCACTCCGCCGATGTGCTGGCGCAAAAACCGGAAGCGGTCGATTTCATCGTCGACGATTCGGTGCGCATTAAAGCGGAAGTGGTCACGGCGGATGAAAAAGAATCGGATCTCCGGCGCATACTGAACTACGGCCACACGCTCGGCCACGCGCTGGAAGCCGAAACGAACTACACACGCTTCCTTCACGGTGAAGCGGTGGCGTACGGCATGAACGCGGCGGCGTATCTGGCCGAGCGCCTGTCAATACTGCCGAAAGCCGATGCCGATGAGATGCGCCGGGTGACGAATTTGTACGGCCCGATTCCGGCGTTGAATGGATTAAGCGGCGAGACGCTGGCGGGTCACATACTAAAAGACAAGAAAACGATTCAAGGCAAGACGCATTTTGTGCTGGCGGAATCGATCGGGCGCGTGCGCGTGGTCAGCGGCATCGCCGGATCGGACGTTGTTGCCGCGGCCGCGGCGGCGTTGCAATGAGCGCGCTCGAGGTTGGTAAGGGCACGACACCGGCCGGCGCGGCCACCGAAGAACAGGCATCGCGGTATGTGCGCGGGATGTTTGCGAAGGCGGCGCCGCGGTACGATCTGCTGAATCACGTACTGAGCTTTCAGATCGATAAATACTGGCGCGCGCGCACAGTGCGGCGTGTGGCCGATACATTGGCCCGGCCGGATGCGGTGGTTCTCGATCTCGCCTGCGGCACGGGCGATCTGACGCTGGCGCTTGCGCGCGGCGCGCGGGCGAAAGTCATCGGCAGCGATTTCTGTCACCCGATGCTGACGGTTGCAAAAGAGAAACGGGTTACGCATTTGTTCGAGTCCGATGCAATGCGATTGCCGGTGGCCGATGCGTCGGTCGATTTGATTACTTGCGCTTTTGGCTTTCGCAATTTCACGAACTACCGGCGCGGCATGGATGAGTTCTTGCGCGTGCTGAAACCCGGCGGGCGTGTGGCGATCCTCGAGCTTTCGACGCCGCCGAACGCCGCCTTTCGCGCTCTCTACGGTTTCTATTCAACACAGGTCTTACCACGCATTGGCGCGGTGTTGAGCGGCGCCCCGGAGGCGTACACCTACTTGCCGGACAGCGTGCGGAAGTTTCCTGGCGCGCCGGCGCTGGCCGAGGAGTTCCGCGCCGCCGGTTTTGCGGGTGTATCGTTTGAGTGGATGACGATGGGGATTGTGGCTCTGCACGTGGCGGCTAAGCCGGCCCGAACAGCGTGAGGATGTGACCATCAGGATCCTTCAAATTCGCAGCCCACTGGCCGGGACTGACTTCAGCCGGCGCCTTCAGGAACGTGACGCCCTTCGCGGCAAGCGCCGCGTGCGTGGCGTGGACGCTCTCGCACGGTAGGATCACTTCCACCGCGCCTGTCTTGTGCGGAATAGCCCGCGCCAGGCCTTCGTTGAGTGCGAGGGTAACGCCGCCCGCGTTGAAGAATGCGAAGCCTTCGAAGCGCGTGGCGAGTTCGAAACCAAGCACATTGCGGTAGAACTCGACGGCGGTGTTGGCGTCATCAACGCCAAGCATGATCATGGAGATTGTTTGTGCCATGCCTCGATGCTACGGCCATTTCACGTTTTGACGTTTACCCGATCTTGCGAAATTGCGTGGGAGACATGCCGTAGTGGAGGCGGAATAGGCGTGTGAACGATGGCGGGTTCGAAAAGCCGGCGCCGTCGGCTGCGTCCGCGATGAGGGCGCCGTTGGCGATTCGTTCCTTTGCGATCTCAAGCCGCAGGCGAGTGAGGTAAGCATGCGGTGTGGTCTGATGGGCAGCCGAGAACGCGCGATGAAAGTGATACGGCGACAGGCCGGCTACGCGCGCGGACTCTGTCAGGGAAACGTTTCGGCCGGCGTAGCGCATGTACTCCCGCGCCCGCTCAATGCGCCGGAACAACTCCTTGCGCGTCGACAGCCTGGCCGCGGGGATTCGCGCGATTCGCTCCTGAATCTCCCCGTATAGGTGAAGCATGTCGTGCGCGATTTCGAGGAAGTCCTCTTCAAACGAAGACGGCTGCGACTCGGCGCGGCACCGCTCAGCCAACGATTGCACACGCCAGGTCAGAGGCCCGGAATGCAGGCGGGAGAGAAACTCGAGCGCCGGTGCATCGCGCTCCGGATCATCCAGAGCCGCATCGACCGGCGTTGTGGCGTCAAGCGCGATACGCTCGACGAAGCCCGTCGCGAAGAACACGCAACAGATGGTGACGGGCGTGGGCGAGTCGATCGCGATGGAGTAAACATCTCCGGCGTTGCAGATCAGAAACTCATCCGGCCCAAGTCCGAACACGCCGGCGCTGGTTCGCCAAAACGCTTCGCCTTGCATGACGGTCTTGATCGACAGCGGCCCGGTGAAGTTTTCTACGTGGTGGATGCGCGCCGTCGCGTGCAGCACAAGGCTATTGATGTGAAACATCGCGCCGATGGGAAAGACAAACGGTGCGCGCTCACTCGGTCTCGGCAAGAGGGACTTCGACACGAATCTTCAGCCAGCCGCCCTCGTCTTTGCACGCTTCAAACCGGCCGCCGTTGTTAATGGCGATGTTGCGGCAGGACAACAACGTTTTGGACGCGAGCGGCTGATAGAGGTTCTCAATCGAAAGACCCGGTGTTTGCGCGAGGAACTCAATCTGCAGCATGTCGCCGGATTCGCGAAACGAAACCGCGGCCGTCCGGCGAACCGGGCCCGCCTGTCGAATGAAATGCAGCACCGTGCGAATGAGATGCCGGAACTGCTCACGGTCAACGAAGGTCAACGGCAACTCTGCCTCATCGCGTTGCACGTCGAGGCCCTCGCTGATCCACGCCTCTTCCAAAACGTCGGCGAAGATCTCCTGGGTGTCGACCGCGCCAGCCAGTGGCGCGGCAATCTGAAACGCGTGCAGAATGTCGTTGACGACCCAGTTAGCGTTGTCGACCATCTGCTGCAAGCGGTCCACTTGATGGCCCGCGGGGGTCGAATCGCTCGCGGTGAGTCGCAGGTAGTAGGCGATCGATTCGAGCGCGCTGAGAGGCTGGCGCAACTCATGCACCAGGTGTTGGATGACATCGGAGGCCGGGAGGTTGAGAGTGTCGGATTTGAATTCCGTGGGTTGGGCGATTGGCGACATAGACAGTAGGGACAAGCGCGAGTGTAGCGCACATTGACGGTGACATTCTCACCCGGAAATGTCGCGCAGCGAAATGATCGATAACGCAAGGGTCAAGCCGATCATCACGGCGACCGAAGTCCAGGCAACGGCGTTGTAGGCGCGCGAATTCGTCCACTCGCGCATGAGGTGTTTTCGATTGACGATGATCGTCATGTAGATCAGCACGAATGGCAGCAGCATGCCGTTAACGACTTGCGAAAGGAGGATCATGCGCACGAGCGGGAAACCCGGAATCAGAATCACGCCGCCGCCGATGACGATCAACAGCGTGAAAAGCCAATAAAACACCGGGGCCTCGCGCCATCGCTTGTTCACGCCCGACTCAAAGCCCAGTCCCTCGCATACGGTGTAGGCGGTAGATAGCGGCAGAATGCAAGCGGCGAATAGCGACGCGTTCAGCAGTCCGGCGCAAAACAAAAGATAGGCATATTGTCCGAAGGGCTTGAGGCCGAGCGCGGCGTCGGTCGAGTCCTTGATCTCGCGCGGCTGCACGCTCCAAATCGCACCCGCGCAGGCGACGATGATGAAGAACGCAATGATTGTCATCACCACGCATCCGACGATGACCTCGATGCGGGACTCGACGTACTCCTTCGCCGAGATCCCCTTCTCCACGATCGCGGCCTGCAAGTAGAACTGCATCCACGGCGCCACGCTGGTGCCGACCATGCCGATCAACAGTTTGATGTAATCGGTGTCGAAGAACAGCACGGGCTTGACGGAGTAGATCGCCGCTTCTTTCCAATCCGGTTTCACGAGTACGCCGCTGACGATGTAGCAGACATAGAGCGCGGTGGCGAAGAGAAAGATGCGCTCGACGCTGGCGTAGGTGCCTTTGACGACGAGTAGCCACACGATCAACGCGCCGATCGGCACGGAGATGTACCGGGAGATACCAAACAGTTCGAGCGAACTGGCAATGCCCGCGAAGTTGGCCATGACGTTGGTCAGATTCGCGCCCAGCAGCGCGACCATGACGAAGAACGTCGTGCGCAGCCCAAACTCTTCACGGATCAGATCGGAGAGACCCTTGCCCGTAACCGCGCCCATACGCGAGCACATCTCTTGCGTCACGATGAGTAGCAATGTAATCGGCAGCAGCGTCCACAGCGGGAGATAACCATACTTCGCGCCGGCTTGTGAATAGGTGAAGATTCCGCCCGCGTCGTTGTCAACGACCGCCGTAATGAAGCCCGGCCCGATGACCGAAAAGAAGACGGCAATGTGATAGCGGAGGCGCTTGAACACGAGCTAGTCCTGCCTCAGCACCGCGATGATGTCGTCGGCGGTAATCACGCCGAGGATGCGGTTTTCTGGATCGACCACGGGTAGCGCGAGGAGGTTGTATTTGTCGAAGAGTTCGGCGGCGCGGGTCTTCGTTTCCGCCGGCGGAATCGTGATGAGGCGTTCCGTCTGGATCTTTTCAAGTGGCGTCGCGGCATCGTGCAGGAAGAGCCTTGCAATAGGGACAGCGCCGGTGATCTGCTCCGCGCCATCGGTCAGAAAAATCGTGTTGGTGGATTCGAGCGCGTCTTCGCTAAGGCGCATCGCGGCAAACGCATCGGCGATGGTCGACGCCGCTGGAAGGGAGATGAAGTCGGTGGTCATCATGCCGCCGGCGGAGTCTTCATGATGTTCGAGCAGCCCCTCCACGTCGTGCGCGTCTTCGTCCGACATCTCTTCCAGAATCGCGTCCGAGCGTTCCTCTTCCATCTCCGCCAGAATGTCGGCGGCCTCGTCGGGATCCATCTCTTCGATGATCTCGGCGGCCTTCATCTCCGTCAGCGATTCCAGAATGCTCGCTTGAATATCCGGATCAATCTCCGACAGCGCTTCCGCGGCGACCTCGGAATCGAGCGAGCCGATCAGCGCCTGCCGGTCCGATGGCCCAAGCTCTTCGACGATATCCGCCAGATCGGCCGGGTGCATGGTCTCGAGCGCTTGCGTAGAGATATTCAAACGCAGCCGCCGCTGCGGATCGGCCTCGACGATGTTGCAATACTCCCAACGGATCGAGTTGATAGGAATGTGGACCATCAGGCGGCGAACCAGCGGGCGCGGAACGACGCCCTGCACCAGCCGCCGGAACATCGACCGCAGTCCGATATCCACCTCTTGCACGCGCAATTCGTCATGGCCGTTGGAGCGGTGCAGTTGAAAGGTGACATCGGTGACGCGGACGACTTTGCGGCCGTGAACGTCGATGATCTGCTGATCGAGCAGGTCGCGCTCGAGACGCAGCATGTAGTCGTCGCGATGATACGGCGTGAGCTGTTCGTCGCGCAGCCAGATGCCCTCAAGCGAGATTCTGTCGATCTGATCGTGGCGGACCGACAGCCACGCCCAACCGCCGCCGATTAGATAGCGGTCGACGCGGAAGCGGTCGACCAACGGCACCAACGCCGCGCCGCGCACACGTCCGAGTTTGCGGCCCTTAAGGTCATAGACCTTGAGGCCCATAAGCTCGGTGAAAAAGATGTGCTCCAGCATCGCGGGGGTTCCGGTGACATATTTGGCGCGGCGGCTATTATCTACTATCGCGCAGGAGGGCGGTGCGAGGGAAGTATATTTTGGCTGGGCGGAGTTGATTTTCGAAGTTCGTAAGGCGGAAGAGGGCGGTTACTGCGCGCGGGCGATCGGGCATTCGATTTTCACGCACGGCGAAACACTCAACGAGCTTCTCGCAAACGTCGAAGAGGCCGCGGCGCTGCATTTCGAAGAAGAGCCCGAGCCGCCTTCGCCCGTATTGAAGTTCGTTCCGGAAAGCCTACTTTAACTTCTCCGCCAACAGCGCATTCACCGCCCCCGGCGCGGCCTGCCCGCGCGACGCCTTCATCACCTGGCCCACAAGAAATCCGATCACGGTAGTCTTGCCGCCCTTATACTGCTCCACCTGCTTCGGATTCGCCGCCAGCACTTCATCGACGATCTTTTCGATCGCGCTCGAATCGGAAATCTGGCGCAGTCCCTCGCGATCCATGATCGCCGCGGGCTCGTCCCCAGTCGCGAACATCTTCGGAAAGATCTCTTTGGCCAATTTGCCGGACAGTTCGCCGGACGCAATCAGTTTGATCAACGAGCCCAGCGACTCCGGCTTCACCGGCGACGCCCCGATCTCGATGTCACCGGCTTTCAACGCCGCGGACAGATCGCCCATCACCCAGTTCGCCGCCGCCTTGGCATCGCCGGCCGATGACGCCACTCTCTCGAAGTAGTCGGCCAGATCGCGCGTAGCCGTCAGCACGTTGACGTCGTAGTCGCTCAAGCCGTATTGCGTCGAGAACCGCGCGCGGCGCGCCTGCGGCAATTCGGGCATCGCGGACTTCACTTCATCGAACCATGCGGCGCCGATGCGCAGCGGAACCAGATCGGGCTCGGGGAAGTAGCGGTAGTCGTGCGCGTCCTCTTTCGAACGCATCGAAAACGTCTCGCCGGTATTGGCGTCGAAAAGCCGCGTCTCCTGCACGATGTGTCCGCCGGATTCGACGATGGCGACCTGCCGCTCGAACTCGTAGTCGATCGCCTGTTTCAGGAACCGGAACGAGTTCACGTTCTTCACCTCGGCGCGTGTACCGAGCGTCGTCGCTCCCTTCTTGCGCACGCTGACGTTGGCATCGCAGCGCAGGTGCCCCTTCTCCATATCGCAGGTCGATACCTCGGCAAACTGCAGCGCCTGCTTGACCTCTGTCATGTACGCAAACGCTTCGTCAGAGGAACGCAAATCCGGCTCGGAGACGATTTCGATGAGCGGTGTGCCGGAGCGATTGAGGTCGACGTAGGTGTATCTATCGGAATCGCGGAAGCCGTCGTGCTGCGATTTGCCGGCATCGTCCTCCATGTGAATCCGCGTGATGCCGATGCGTTTCTCACCGGCGCTGGTGGTGATGTCCAAGTGTCCGCGCAAAGCGTACGGCTTGTCGTACTGCGAGATTTGATAGCCCTTGGGCAGGTCCGGGTAGAAGTAGTTCTTGCGCGCGAATACGCTCTCGGACTGCACCTGGCAGTTGAGCGCGACGGCGCCGCGGATCGCGAGATCCACGGCCGCGCGGCTCAGCACCGGCAGCGCGCCGGGTAACCCCAGACATACGGGGCAGACGTTGGTATTGGGATCGGATCCGGTATCGACGGCGCAGCCGCAGAAAATCTTGGTTTTGGTCGCGAGTTGGCAATGGACTTCGAGTCCGATCACCATCTCGTATTGATCGAGCACAGCCGGGGACATCCTTCAATTATAAGAAAGGGGACCGAATCGTGAGACGCGGCCCCCAAGTGGCTCTAACTTTCGAAGAAAGTGTTTACTGTATGGCTGCGATCGTGCTCGGATTGCTAAACACGAGTTGCCCGGTTGGACTCTCGGCGGCAACGCTGAAGTTTACGAACGTGCCGGGAGTAGCGTCGTTCGGGATCTCGAATCCGATCCAGTAGATGCCGATCATACCGGTGGCGTAGCTGGCCGACACGATGCGGACTCCCTGGTTGTTCAAGCCGACGATGAGGTTGGCGTTGACCAGTTGGCCGCCCGTGCCGACGCGGTTGGTTGCCGTGGCCGGCGACACCGTGCCGAGGCCCGTAACGGCCGCGTAAACCACTTCGCCACGCCGTCCTGGATTGTTGGGCGTGATGTAGCTGCCGTCGGGGCGTATGATCGCCGCGTATGCGCGGGTGCTGGCGGTCGCCGTGGTTTCGAAGATGCCCGGCGCGGCGCGGAAGACTTGAACGCCTTCCACCGTGCCGACGGCGCCAGGGATTCGAATCGCGATGCTGGTTGTTCCGGGCGCCGAGATTTCGCACGGCACCTGGATCATCACCGACTCTTGTCCGCCCTGGTTCGATACCGCGAAGATCGGAGCGGCAATGCCGCCGATCAGGATTTCCAGGCCGTTGTAGGAGGTCGGCAGCGCGCCGATACCCAGGAAATTCAGGTTGACCACGCCATTGACGCCGAAGGCCAGATTCGATCCGAAGATCGTGGCCAAGCCGCAGGGTGTGATGCCGGCCTGATTACGCGCCGTTGTTACGACGCCGCTCGCCGACACCACCGGTCCCGGAGGACGAGCGGTCAGCGTGAAGGTCTGCGTCAGGTTACCCAACCGGGCCGAGACGGTGATTGTACCGGTCGTCGATCCCGCGCGAACCGTGACCGACGACTGACCGCTCTCGCCGGTCGCGACCGCGTTGGCGCTGAGTGTGCCTGAGCCATTCGTGATCGCCCACTGCACATTCTGATTCGGTACCGGGTTCCCGCGTTCGTCGCGGACTTCCACGACCAACGGCGCGGCGAACGCCGAGTTGATCAGCGCCGACTGAGCGTCGCCGGACACTTTGTTGAGCGCGGAGATCGTCAGGTTGACGGTGAAGTTAAAGACTTGAAGGGTCGTGTTGCCGGCCCGCAGCCGCACTTGGTTGGTGCCGGCGATGCTGCCCAGCGTGCCCAGAGCCG
>Ga0194131_10006061_pt1 | contig 17020 bp, 14 predicted proteins | sample TA2KigO120mmetaG_FD_148631 | JGI IMG/M metagenome (GOLD analysis project Ga0194131, IMG submission 148631) | Freshwater microbial communities from Lake Tanganyika, Tanzania - TA2015053 Kigoma Offshore 120m | ecosystem: Environmental > Aquatic > Freshwater > Lake | place: Tanzania: Lake... | reverse complement strand
AAAAAATTGCCACAGGTTCTTTGCAAGAGTTTTTGCAGAGGAACGATACATTAGACATCGATGTAGAGGGCGTTGTTCACACTATGCGTTCTTTATGGCAACAGACTTCATTGAAAGGAGCGTGGGAAGAGGAGGTAGAAAAGAGTTTAAGAGCTTGTATAATGCAAGTCGAGCGTATTCTTGAGCTTTTTGCCAAGGAACATCCAAGGTCCCCAGTAGACAGAGGCGCTTTTATTCTTGCCGTTCTTGATATAGACGAAGAGCCCTTCTACCAGCGATTATTGAAGCCTCTTTGGGAGGTATGGCAGCATCCTTTGCAAAGAGTAGTGCATGATCTCACTGGGCTTGAATTGCAAAAATGGCTGCTTTTCCAAAGAGTGCTTAGAGAGTATATGGAGGTGTTATGTCAGATCTGAAAGAGGTAGTGACTTATTATCCCACCGGAGAGGTGAAGGGGAGGTGTTTTTATAGAGAAGGTAAGCTACAGGGGGTTTCTACTTTTTATTCGCAAAGTGGAGTATTACTTTCTTCTACTTTGTTTCATCAAGGAAAAGCAGAAGGAGAATCCAATCAATGGTATATTTCAGGGACCCTCTATGCTCGTAAGCATTATAAGGATGGACTCTATCACGGGATGCAGGAATATTTTTATGAAGATGGTAGGGAAAGAAGTCTTCTTCCCTACCAAGAAGGGAGGCTTCATGGAGAAGTGCGTTTGTTTTGGCCAGGCGGACAGCTCAAACGCTCTTGTTTTTTTGCTTTAGGGATCAAGACGGGTAAGGATGTCCTTTATACCCCAGAAGGTGCTCTTGCGGAGGAGATGTTTTTTGTAGAGGGGAAGATACAAGAGGGAGCCCTTGATGGACCAAGCCTTATTTAGCGATGAAGGAGGGACGTGCTTGGACCTGCTTTCCCAACGGTTTCCCGACATTGCTTTCTTACTAACGGTAGATCAACCGCCGACATTATCTCTTTTTAAGGAGTCTAAAGGTCATTACAATGCTTATGGAAATAAAGGAGCGTTATACGAGCAAGATCTTGCAAAAGAGTGTGCTCTTTGGAAGAAGAACCTCGCTTTGGAAGGAGTCGTAATTCTTTACGTATATGGGATAGGACTTGGTTACTACTATCAAGAACTTCTTATTTGGCTTCATGAAAAAAGAGAACGCGTACTCGTCTTTCTAGAGGATGATATGCAGGTCCTTCGTACATGGCTATCTCTATCTTCTTCCGAAATGCTATTACGAGACCCCCAGGTGCATCTTGTCTATCTCCCAGAAGGAGTGCCTATGGAAGATATTCTCGACCACTGCGTGAGACGTTGGCTCAGTGACCGCGTTGAGTGGACAGCCCTACGCTCTTATGCCAGAGGGAAATCTAGCATGATGCGTAAAATACGTCTTTCTTTACTGCAAAAGTCAGCTTTAGTGCACGTGGGAATAACGGAGCTCATCCAGTATCCTCAGCTGTTGCGCAATCTCTTATCTAATATGCTGCGTCTTCCCGAAACCTTTCATGCGAACCGTCTACAAGGTACTATGCAAGGGATTCCTGCGATCATTTGTGGCGCAGGTGTCTCCTTAGCACAAGATATCCCTCTATTGCGAGAAATGGAAAACAAAGCCCTCATTTTTGCTGGAGGCTCAGCGATCACCGCTCTTGGATATCATGGCGTCGCGCCCCATATTGCGATGGCTCTTGATCCCAATGAAGAGGAATATCAGCGTCTAAGAGACAGCTCAGTATTCGAAGTTCCTTTTATTTTCTCAGCTAGACTACGAGAGGATGTGTTTTCTGCTATGCAAGTGAAACCTGGGTATCTCTATTCGGATACAGGGGGAGTTTTCGAATCTTGGTTACATGAACAATTAAATCTTGGTTATGGGTCATTGGGACCCGAGCTCGGCATGGAGGCTTTATCTGTGACAACTCTTGCGCTTCCTCTGGCACGACTCCTTGGATGCGGGCCTATTCTTTTTTGTGGGGTAGATCTCTCCTATCAGCAAGAACAACGTTATGCCCCGGGTGTGCTTTCTAGTTCCAAGGTGCCCTTCACTGAAAAGCAAAAAGATACGAGATCCATCGACAGGCTTCTTCGTAGAAGAAACAGACAGGGACAAACGATTTACACGTTGACGAAGTGGGTCATGGAGGCTCGCTGCCTTGGGGCTTATGCAAAGGCCCACCAAGCCTTACGTTGTTTTTCTGCTTCAACGCAAGGCCTTCCTATACCCTCAGTTCCTATCTTATCCATGCAGGCATTTACAGAGAAGTATTGCCAACATACCCACGACCTTCGGGGTCTTTTACATACGGTCACAGAGGAAACCAAGTTTTCTCCCTCTTTACAAGCTCCCTTACAAGAGCAGGTCGTACGTTTTTTTCAAAGTTTGAAGTGCTGTGAGGTTCTTTGTGAGCAGATTCTCACTGAAATCGGGGAAAGAGAAACTCGTATAGAAGATTTCACTTGTCCTCTAGAGTCAGGGAAGATGAGTCTTTTGCAGATGGATCTGGAGGAAGAACATGCGTATAAAGTCAGCTTACAGTACCCATTCATGGCATTAGATCGGTTAATCGATCGTGTCTACCCTCTACTCTATCCCTTAGATACGTTGCAGGGAAGAGAAGATTTTGTACAAAGACAAAAGCGTCTTTGGGAAGAGAAAAAACGAGCTGTGCAAGAATGCTTAGCTCACAGCACTAGGAGAAAGATTCGTAAGATTTTAACTTGTTACGCAGAGTCTTTACGCTGATATCAAGGGATTTTGCGGCTTTAGTGCGATTATTTCCAAGAGTTCGCAGCGTGGCTAAGATGTGCTCTTTTTCAAAATCTGCAAGCGAAGACAAATGAGTATGTGAAGATACTTGTAAACTCGGAGTGCGATGAGGAGGGGAAGAGAACAGGTCTTCTTTTTGAAGAATGGCTCCTTCGTGCAAGACGACAGCTCGTTCTAACACATTCATGAGTTCGCGTACATTGCCTGGCCAGGCATAAGAGAGGAGAGCCTCTTGAGCTCCCTCGGATAGGCTCTTGTCTTCTCGAGCATTTTGTTTGCAAAGTTGTTGTAGAAAGAGATGGGCTAGAGGAAGGATGTCCTCCGTACGCTCACGTAAAGAGGGGATGTGTAGCGGAATGACATGAAGACGAAAGTATAAATCTTCGCGAAAGAGCTTTTTTTCCAGTGTCTCTTGCATATTGCGGTTAGAGGTGGAGATGATTCGGACATCTACGCGTAAAGACTTTGTTCCTCCTACCCTCTCAAATTCTCGTTCTTGGATGGAGCGTAGAAGTTTTGCTTGTAAAGTCAGAGGAACTTCTGAGATTTCATCGAGTAAGAGTGTCCCCATGTGGGCTAGCTCAAATCGACCCTCTCTTCGTTGAACAGCACCCGTAAAAGCCCCTTTTTCATGCCCGAAGAACTCCGACTCCCATAAGGCTTCAGGGATAGCAGCGCAATTAACTTTAATGAAAGGACTATGGATTCTTGGAGAATAGTGATGGATCATGCTCGCAAGGACTTCTTTTCCCGTGCCTGATTCCCCCGTGATAAATACATTGGCTTGACTTTTTGCAATGGAGGGCACTTGCCGCAAGAGTTCTTGCATTGTTGGTGCATTAGCGATAATGGGGTATTTACCTTGAACCAGAAAGGGCGTAGAGATGTCTTGCCGTGCCAAGACTTGCTGTATATAGGCTTGGAGGACTTGAGGAGTTAGAGGCTTAAGCAGGTGGTCTATATATGGAGGGAGAGACAGAGGAGGAGTAAGCAGCAAACAACATAAAGAACAAGAGAGTGGACCACGAGTAAGAAGAGGACTCGCAGTTAGATCTGCATCTTTGCAAGCATAAAAGACCCCGAGAAAAGGGAATTCTTGTAGCAAAGAGAGTCCTTGAGCGACACTCTGTACAAAGACGACTTCCTGTGCGATCAAAGCTAGCTGCCCGCGCAAAAGCTCGAGACAAAAGGGATCGTCCCCAATAAAAAGCCACGTTCGGCTTTGTATACAAGACAAAATAATCTCCTAGGTTGTCTTCCCTATATAGCATAGAGAAAAATCTTGCAAGCGGTCGATTATGAAAGCTCTTTCTCAAGAACTCAAAGCGGGACATGGAGTCCGCTTGAGTGTATTCTCTTTGAGAGCCTCCGAGGAAGTGCGGAACGCGAATCGTTGGTAGAGCTGCTTGACCAACGTTGCATACAACGATAAGAAAGTTATAAGACTTTTCTTGATTCGATTTGTGCAGATTTTTAGGAGCGGTCTTGTACTCTATAGTAGGAGATGATATCTTCGAGAGGGAGGGACATTATGCAAGTAAAGTGGCTGGGTATCTGTTTGATTTTGGGGGCGTGTTCTAGTGCTGAAAGATCGCAGACAAATCAATTTAAAGAGAATAACGAGCGCGTAGATCGTATTCACAGGCTTTCTAGCGAGAAGCTCTATCCAGAGGCGCAGTTGGTACGCAAAGAACAGGTTCCCTACCCTTGGGAAGAGAATAAGCCAACGAAAGAAGAAAAATGCGTTCGTAAACCTTGAAGGAAAAGAACATTCAAGGTACAATCCCCCATTTCTTTTATGCCGATGTGATGGAATTGGTAGACGTGGTAGACTCAAAATCTACTTCTAGAAATAGAGTGCTGGTTCGAGTCCAGTCATCGGCATAGTTTTACTATGAGGAATATGTGGAATTGGGGTCTTTGTGTCCATGTTGTAGTGGACAGCTGTATGAGAGCTGCTGTAAACCTTTACATGAGGGTAAACAGGCTGATGATCCTCTACAATTAATGCGTTCCCGCTTTTCTGCCTATGCTCTACAGCTCCCTGATTATATCATCGCTACAACACATCCAGCAAGTCCTCAGTACCAAAGAGACCTTGCGACCTGGAAAAAAAACCTCCTGATTTTCTCGCAAAACACGCAATTTTTACAGTTGGATGTTCATCAAACACAAATCTCTTCCAAGGTGGCCATGGTATTCTTCACTGCGCACTTATCCCAGCAAGGAAGAGATGGAACATTTACGGAAAAAAGTTTTTTTGAATTTTTTCGGGGAAGGTGGTTCTACCGAGTGGGGCATTTGATTGAAGGGCATGCTCCTAATGTTATGACGGTGCAGGAGTTTCGCGTTCTCCCTCTTGCGTATTACGGAGACCCTGTCTTACGAAAGAAAGCGGACCCCGTGGGAGTGATCACGGAAGAGATCAAACAACTTGTTGATAGCATGATTGATACTATGGATATCTCGGATGGTATAGGCATTGCGGCACCTCAGGTGCATCATGCTATTCAGCTTTTTATCATCAGAGTGCCTTCAAAACATAGTTCAAGGGAAGATGTGATTTGGGGAGACATAGAAGTTTTTATTGACCCTACGCTTTCAGATCTAAGTGCGGAGCTTAGTGAGGAGGAGGAGGCATGTTTATCCATTCCAGGCATTCGAGCAAAGGTTAAAAGGCCAAGACAAGTTACCGTGGAGTATACAAATCTTGCAGGGGAAAGAATTTGTCGTAGAGTGTCGGGATGGGAGGCTAGGGTGATTATGCATGAGTATGACCATATTCATGGGATACTCTTTACAGATCGCTTAAGTATCAAGGATAAAAAGCATGTAGATCGTCTTTTAGAGACGATAAAAACGCATATCCATGGGCCGGTGTTTCTTTAGTCTTGTTGCTAAAAAAACTTGCTATTTTTGTATGCAACGTCCTATGGCTAAAGTAACCATAGGAGAAATATGCGTGCTGAGCAGCAACTAGATCTGTTGCAAAGATCATGTTTTCAAGGACAGAAGGTTTCCTTATCTCGAGACCTTGATGAGAGAATTTCTGCTCTTGTGAGACAGTTACAAGAAAATCCAGAGGTTCCCACGATTTCTGTGTTTACAAGACTTAGCAGATTAGAGTGTCAACTCGCTGTTGTAGAAGAAAAGACGCCCCATTCCCTTATTTCGTTTTTTTATCACGCGATCACACAGGGAAATTGGTATGATGAGAAAACACGTTTACAATATTTACGAAGAGAAATTGGAAATCAAAAAAAACTCGTAGAAAATCAACTGAAAGAGGATTCCGTGGGGGAAGAGTTGCTCCAGTTAGATGCCTTGTTGAAAGAGTGTCATCGTTCTCCGCAAGCCGGGGAAGCGCTTCGTCAGTTTTTACAAGAACATAGTACAGAAGAGGGAACTGTTCAACATCAGTTAGACAATATATTAGGGAGCACAGTTTTAAATTTTCATGTGAGTCGCGCGGATATGTTGCTCTATGGCTTACTTAAGGACGCCTTCTTACAGGGAAATTGTTCTGAAGCCATAGAGCGTGGAATAGAGTTTCTTACGCATAGAGGATTAAGAGAAAATACGAAGTTTTCTTTCCGTGACAAGGAAGATAATATTGTGGAATCCATAGGGCAGACCTTAACCAATCCTGAGAACAATAGTTCTTTTTCTGAAAAAGTAGATACAATATTTCGTGCCGATTTAACGCCTAGCGGTCGGAAAAAACTTCTTTTGTCTTTTGCTGGTACAGTTTGTAGTGAGCGTCTAGGCTCTCTCAAGGAAAGGAGATCTTTTTTACAAAAGACTTTGGTGTTCTTGCAAGAAAAGTACCATATCTCTTTGCGAGATCTTCCCGCTATACAAAAGTTGCATGACAATCAAGAACCGTCTCATGAAGTTCTGAAAGAAGCGTTTCAACTTCTTATGGACAGGGAACCCTCCAAGCAACGGAGGTCATTTGCTTGCATCAATACGTTGATTTCCTGGACAGCTGAAGGCGTTCGTATTCCTAAGAGAAATAAAAGACATAGCGTTAGTCCAGAGGGATAAGCTCATCGTTAACTTTCTTCCCAAGAGAAAGGAAGAATATCTTGTAAAGAAGAGGCCTGTTGCTGGAGGAGGAAAAGCCTGTCAAAGCCTGCTGCTACGCCGCAGCAAGGGGGAAAGCCTTCTTGTAGAGCCTGGAGAAATTGTTCATCAATCGGCAGTTCTTCTTTATGAGCAACGCTTCGTTTGATGAGAGTTTTTTTTAAGCGCAGTTCTTGTTCTCTTGCGTCGGTAAGCTCTTCGTAACCGTTCGCAAGTTCTATCCCTTGGTGGTAGACTTCAAAGCGCTTAGCAACGCATTCTTCGCCTTTTTGTGTAGTAAGAGCAAGGGCTGCTTGAGAAGCTGGATAGTCGATGAGCACAGTAAGCTCGTTATGGCCAAGATGAGGTTCTACAACCATGCTCATTATAAGATGCAGGAGGGTTTCTTTATCGGAGTAGGTTTTAGAAGAGAGGTGAATGCCATATTTTTGACTACAAGATACAAGCTCTTCTTCTGAAGCGTTGAGATAATCGATTTGTGCATAGTGAAATAAGGCTTCCCGGTAAGATACAATCTTATGCGGAAGGGGTCCTAAAAAAAGACGAACCAGGGCAATGGTTTCTTCGATGATCGAAGAAAAAGAGCAGCTAAGGCGGTACCACTCGATCATGGTGAACTCTGGGTTGTGCAACTTGCCGAGCTCTCCTTGTCGAAATACATGACTTAGTTGAAAAATATCCCCCATGCCAAGAGCTAGAAGGCGTTTCATAGCGTATTCAGGAGAGGAGTGCAGATATCCTGTCCCATAGCCTGTAGTTACTTGCATGATCTCAATGTGCTCGTCAATGGGAGCCGATTTTCCTAGGATGGGTGTATCAACTTCCGTGACACCCCGTTCTTGAAAAAAAGCACGCGTCTTTTGTAGAAAAATGGCGCGTGCCTTAAGTCTTTCTATTTTATCAGACTCGCGAGACATACTCGCCAGTACGTGTATCCACCTTAATCTTAGTGCCTTCTTCCACAAAGATAGGAATCTGGACTTTGGCTCCTGTTTCTGTAAGAGCGGACTTGAGAACACGACCTGAGGTATCTCCCCGAGCTCCTGGCTCTGTTTGCGTAATGACCATTTCCATGAAGGTGGGAGGCTGTACTTCGACAGGAGCTCCCTTGTAGAAGATGACATTGTAAAGTGTTTCTTCCATCAACCAAGATTCAATCTCTGCAAGAAGGTCTGAGGGGATGGTAATCTGTTCAAAAGTCTCATCCTGCATGAAGACGACACCTCCTTGTTCCTTGTAAAGCATGCGCATTTTCGTCTCTTCTACATCTGCAATATCGAGCTTCTCTCCTGACTTAAATGTCCTTTCCACAACTCTTGCGGTGAGGAGATGCTTGAGTTTTACGCGGTTAAAGGGTTGTCCTTTCCCTGGTTTCACAAACTCATTGCTGACAATGATGTATGGTTCTCCATCCACTTCTACTTTGAGACCCGCTTTAAATTCGTTCGTGCTGACTTGTGCCATAAAATTACCTTCGTTTGTGTTGTTGTAGGGAGAAGTCTATCTACTTTTGCGATTGCCGGCAACTGTTTTGCATCGGTTCTTTGGTATGTGTTTTAGTTGCTTATGTTATTGTTAGTTAGTGTGTTGTTTTTTTTTATATAATTTTTTAATTAAAAAGTGTTAAAATTTTATTTATGACATTATAACAAGTGTATTTGAGGTAAATATGAGTATGAAAGTAGGAGGAGAGGGCTATGTGCCACTCCCTGATGACAAGGGTGATAAAAAGGCAAAGGACACAAAAAAGCAGGGTATCGTGTCCAGCATATTTGGACGGTCTATATCGCGGCAGCAAGAGAGTCAAGAGAGTGTAGAAGAGCAAGTAGCTAGAAAGAACCAGTCGCTTTCTTTGCGAGAAAAACTACTTCCTCCAGCAGAAGGCCCTCTTCATAAGACGGAAGCAGAGGTCAAAACGAGCAAGCCTTATGATCCTCCAAAAGTATCAGAGGATAAGAAAAAGATGGATTCTATAGAGGGAGGGGAAGCATCTTCTGTGCGGGTAGGAAAAGAAAACAAAACACCTTTGAATCTTGGTAAAGATGCGGTAGGGACAAGTCGAGAACTTCTTATACCCATGAAAGGAAACCTTGATGGTGAAGATGCAGTCATACATGGGAAAGAGGAAGAATGGGTTCGCGAGGGTTCTCCAAAGACACATTCCAAAGAACAGCCTGTGAATTTCCTCAATCTTAAGAATGTAGATCAGACAATCTTAGAGAAGGATCTGAGGAAGAAAAACGAGGTAGATGGGCAGTAAACTAGAAGAAAAAGCCCCATAGTTCAGCTTTCCTGAGGAAGAGAAAAATCCTCTTGCCTATGAGGGGAGTGCCCTGCATAATGAGGGAAGCGCTGGAGGAGGGACCGTGGCCATTATACAAGAAGAGCAGTTTGCAAGAGAAACATTAGAGCGATACTCGGGTTGCGAGGCCTGTCTTTTTCAACCCAAGCTCATTTTGACGAATTTTCCAAGGTATGTGGAGTACTTTGCCAAATCCCGAGACATCCCCATTGTAGAGGGTTCAGCGTTTAAAGTTGCGCACTCTCCTCAAGAGGAGGTGAGTATCTTAGATTTTAAAATCGGGTCTCCTGCTGCCGCTCTAGTTGTCGATCTCTGCTCTTTCTTACCTTTTAAAGCGAGCATTTTTCTTGGCATGTGTGGGGGACTGCGGAGGAGATATCTTGTAGGAGACTATCTGGTACCCGTAGCGAGCATTCGAGGCGAGGGAACCTCCGATTTTTACTTTCCAGCAGAGGTTCCCGCGCTTGCTAACTTTTTGATGCAAAAGGCAGTGACGGATATTTTAGAAGATCAAAAAGCCCTTTATCACATCGGTATTACCTACACGACCAATACGCGTTTTTGGGAGTTTAATGAAGACTTTAAAACAAAGTTAAAGATGACTAAAGCTCAGGCGATAGAGATGGAGTGTGCGACACTTTTTGCGGCTAGTTATAAGAGAAAGTTTACTCTAGGGGCGCTGCTCTTGATTTCCGATCTCCCTTTGAATGCGGATGGAATCAAGACAAAAAAAAGTTCAGGATTCGTTTACGAACGTTATATGTCAGATCATATCGAGAAAGGCATCACCATCTTGCATCGCGCGGCTCTCTTACAAAGCCACAAGGTTAAAGGTGCTTACAGGGCCTCTTTACCCCCGACGGAACCTACTTCTTGAGTGGCCAAGCTTTAAGCTTGCTAAGGAATTCTTGTTCAAAAACAGTTAGATCTTTGCCAAGTCTTGGAAGAGGGAATGTATTCTTATATAAAATAGATCCGATGGTTTTTTCTGCGTAGAAAGTTCTTTCACCAAATTTAAGAAGAGTAATTTGTAAGACTGTTGCTTGAATGCGGATACGTGTGAAGAGGCCGAGTAGGAGAACAGGACGAGGAAGGGGTCCAAACCTGTCTTGCAGTTCTGCGAGGATCTCTCCTACCTCCTCTAAAGAAGAGGTATTGCCTAGGCGGTAATAGATCTCCATGCGTAAGGAAGGCTCTTCTACAAACTCCTCGGGGATTTTTGCCTCCCAGGGGAACTCCACCTTCGTCTCGAAAAAAGAGAGGGGAGATTGTTTTTTTAATGCTTCAATAGCCTTTTTTAAGAGCTTGCAATAGAGGTGAAATCCAATAGAGGAGACATGGCCTGATTGTTGCTCTCCTAAGATATCACCAGCTCCTCGAATTTCAAGATCGCGCATGGCAATTTTAAGACCGCTCCCATAGCCTGAATTATCTACAAGAGTTTGAAGCCTTCTCTTCGCCACTTCAGTGAGTGTTGTTCCTTTTGACAGCAAGAAATAGGCATAGGCCGGTCTATTCCATCTTCCCACACGCCCGCGAAGCTGATAGAGATCTGCCATACCAAAGCAGTCTGCTCTATCAATGAAAATAGTATTGGCATTAGGGATGTCAATGCCATTTTCTACAAGAGTTGTAGAAAGAAGAAGATCAGACTCTCCCTGTTTAAAACTTTGGAATACAGTATCGATCTCTTCAGCGTCCATCTGGCCATGAGTCATGGCTATCTTGGCTTCTGGAACGAGATTTTTCAGTTCGTTGAAAACTTTAGGGAGGGTCTCAATGCGATTATGGATGAAAAAAGCCTGTCCATCGCGAGCAAATTCCCGTCGCAGAGCGCTTTTGATCAACGCTTGGTCTTTTTCTACAAGAAGACTTGTGATAGGGAGTCGATCTTGTGGGGGAGTACTAATCTCAGAGATTTCCCTAATACCGATAAGAGAAAAATATAGGGTTCTTGGAATCGGTGTAGCAGACAATGTCAGGCAATCAACACCTGTTTTATATTTTTTAATATGTTCTTTAACTCTAACACCGAAACGTTGTTCTTCATCAATGATGAGAAGTCCCAGATCTTTACAAGTAAGGCGACTTTGCACAATACGATGGGTGCCAATGAGCAAGTCTAAAGATCCTGACTGCATTCTCTCTAAGATTTCTCTACACTGCTTAGGCGTGGAAAATCTTGTTAATACGGTCATTTGGATGGGGAAATTAACCATCCTCTCTTTAAAAGTATCATAATGTTGCAAAGCTAAAAGCGTTGTGGGAACAAGGACGATGACTTGCTTACCTCCGTCGCAGATGGCTTTAAAGGCAGCTCTCATGGCGACTTCTGTCTTACCATACCCCACGTCTCCACAAAGGAGCCTATCCATAGCTTTAGGAGAGCACATATCCTGTTTGATATCAGTAATTGCACGTTGTTGATCTTGTGTTTCTTCAAAAGCAAAGCTCTCTTCAAACATCTGCATCATAGTAGAGTCAGGGGGGAAACAAAACCCTCCGCCGACTTCTCGTTTTGCCGTCTGATCAAGCAGGTCTTTAGCATAGCCCACGATGGCTTGCTGTGCTTGAGTATAGGTCTTTTGCCATTTACTTGAGCCCAGAACACTCAAAGAAGGAGCTTCTTCTCTGCTACCAATATAGCGATTAACAAGATGGGATTGAGAGACAGGGACGTAGAGCTGGCTCTGTTTGGCATAAGCAATTTGTAAATATTCTGTTTCTTGCCCTAAATGATTACGCTTATGATCTACTCCGAGAAAAGTCCCTATCCCATGATGAAGATGGACCACAAAATCTCCTGGTGTGAGTTCATGGAAGGCACTTGTCGTTACATGGTGTGTATTGCGCCACTTAGGTCTGCGGATTTTATGTTGATGTGTTAATTCTACAGTGGGTAGGTAGGCGATGTGAGAAGCGGGGAGGAAGAAGCCTGAAGGTAGGTATCCTTTCATAAACTTTGTATTTTTAGGACACTCTATTGCAAGCTTTATGAGTGTATCGTGGATCATCTTCTCCTCAGAGGCGTTATCTACAATAAAATGCAAATGCAAGGGCTTATCTTGAAAAAGTCGAATACCAGATAGAAGCTCTTTTGCTGTCATACGAGAGTGATTTTCAAAACGGCCGAGCATAGAGGGAATATCGACAAAGGGGTGGTTCCAACGTTTAGATAAAAGAGTTTCTTCCCCCCAAGAAAATGTCAGGGGCTGAAAAGGGTCTTTTCCTGTATAAAAGTCCCTTCCTGTTGGTGTTGTGACCTCTGTAGGAGATAAGTTTTCTGCTTGTTCTGCGAGGCATAGCACATGAGTGTAACCCGATACCCGTGCTAGAAAAGATTGTAAAGAGAAGAGGTGTTTTTCTTGAAGGGGAGTTAAAGACTGCGCATGCAAGTAGGCATCTTCGATAGCTAGAGGATCATCCAAAAGCAAGGCTGTGGATTTTCCAAGGTAGTCAAAAAGAGTAAAAGTTTTAGTTTCTTGTGCTAAAAGTTCTTTTTCTGAGGTAGGACAAAGAAAAAGAGACTCGACTTTTTGCAACGACTTCTGTGTAGAGGGATCATACGATCTGATGCTTTCGATCGTAGAACCAAAAAAATCTATGCGGTAGGGCTGCTCTGCAGAAGCAGGGAATACGTCGATCAATCCTCCACGTACAGAGAACTCTCCCTTATCTACGGTAAGGGGGGTACGTGCGTAGCCAATACGCGATAAAAAAGAGGGAAGCTCTTCAAAGGAAAGTTCTTCACCGACTCGCAGTTCCATGCAACTAGCGAGCAGTGAAGAAGGAGAGGGAAGCTTATGCATGAGACTCTGTATAGGGCAATGCACCAAAAGAGCCTTCTTATGTTGTTTTTTCTTCGCTAAGGCGTAGAGGATATAAAGCCGTTTTCCTAAGATATCGCGGTCTTCTTCAGGGGGAAGAAAGTCCAACGTTTCTCCTTGTTCGAAAAAAGGCAAGGCATCGAGAAGGCGGTTCTCTCTTTGGCTAGATATGATGAGGACATTCTTCTTCGTGACTCTCTGCATGAGGAGAGCTAAAATAGCTTTTGGAGTGTCCCAAAGCCCCTCCACAAGTAGTGAAGGGGACTTTTGTATTTCTTCCGAAAAGCTCTGTAGAAGAGGATCGTCTAAAAGAGACTTTAACAAAGCGATGTGATCTTAGACCTAGCTAGAGAAAAAGCTTCTTGAATGCCTTCTGGATGTTTACCTCCTGCTTGAGCAGACTCTGGTTTGCCTCCTCCGTTGCCTTGAATAGCGGGGGCTATTTCTTTGATCAGCTGCCCTGCATGCAATCCTCTTGCTTGGAGATCCTTGCTGATCTTAATGAATAGATGGCAGGATTCTTGATCAACAGCAGCTAGGACTAGGAAAAAAGAGGATCTCTCGTTAGAAAGATCATCAGCTAGTAAGGGGAGTTCTTCTGCTGTAAAAGGAACAATCTCTTGCAAGCACAGGAATTCTTCTTCTTTGGAAAACTGCCTCGCGTAAGCGCTGATAGCTTGGCGTCGCAAGCGTTTAATAAGAGCAGCGTGAGCTTTATTCTCCTCCAGAAGTTCTTGTACTTTCTCTGCTAGAGAAGAGGGGGTTGCTTTCAATAAAGAGCAGCAGCGATCCAGCTGCTCTTCTTGTTCGTATAAGAAGTTTTCCGCCTCTTCCCCTGTAATTGCTTCGATTCTGCGGACACCTGCTGCTATGCTGCCTTCTTTCGCAATACGGAAAAGTCCAACAGTCCCTAGTTGACTTGTATGAGTTCCTCCGCATAGCTCTTTAGAATGTGTAATATCTACTACACGAACAGAAGCTCCATACTTCTCTCCAAAAAATTGCTTAATTTCCTGATGCTTCTGTGCTTCTTCGTAAGGGATTTCGTAAGTTTTGACTTCGCCACCCTCTTGAATTCTACGAGAGACCCATTTCTCAATGAGACGCAACTCTTCTTTAGAGATGGCTTTATGATGAGTAAAATCAAAGCGCAGTCGCAAAGGGTCTACAATAGAACCTGCTTGACGAACGTGTGCACCAAGAACATGTTGTAACGCTGCATGTAGCAGGTGGGTAGCGGTATGGTTTTGCGAAATCTTCTTTCTCCTCCCTTGATCTACCTGTGCGATGACAGGCTCTCCTGGGATCAGAGCACCTTTATGCAGACAGCCTATATGGGCAATCACACCGGGATAGGGAGATTGGCAATCCTTAACGATGAACTCAGCCCCACGGTGTGTAATCATCCCTGTATCTCCTACTTGGCCTCCTTTTTCTGCATAAAAAGGTGTTTTATTAAGGAGGAGGATCGCTTCTTGGCCCTCCGTCAAGGAATCGACAAAGGCTCCTTCGCATAAGATAGCGAGTACAGAGGCTTCACACTCTGTTTTTGCATATCCTACAAATGTACAAGCTTCATGCTTTTCTAAGAAGGCTTTGTACTGAGACGATTCTCCTACTTGCTGTTGCTTGCTGTCAGAAGCTCTTGATTTTTCCTTAGCGAGTTCTTCCAAGATTTGATAAGCCTCTAGATTGACCTGCAATCCTGCATCTTTGGCAATTAAGAGGATCTCCTCCAAGGGGAGGCCATAAGTGTCTTTAAGCTTGAATGCATCCTCTCCTTCAATTTGCTTTTTGTCTGTTGCTTTGGACTTATCGATGATTTGTCCGAGGATATTCCCTCCACGGCGTAGAGTGCGAAAGAAAGCTTCCTCTTCCAAAGTTAGCAGCTCTGCTATTTTATCTTGTGAACTGCGGAGTTCAGGGTAATCTTCCCCCATAGTAGCCACAAGCCGTGGGAGGACCTTAGCAAGGAAGGGCTCTTGAAATCCTAGTCCCTTTCCGTAGCGAACGGCCCTTCGCAAGATTTTTCGTAAGACATAACCCCTCTCCGTATTACTCGGTTGAGCTCCGTCAGCCATCGCAAAAGCGAGCGAGCGGATATGGTCTGCAATAACATGGAAAGCGGGGGCTTTTTGCGCGTCATTGGGGTCATAGGCAACAGAAGCAAGATTAGATACTTCTGCTATAAGCTCTTGGAAAATGTCAGTCGCAAAAACAGTATCTACACCCATCTTAAGAGAAATAAGCCTTTCCAGGCCAGCCCCTGTATCAATCGACTTATTGGGGAGAAGCTGCGTTTTGCCATCAGCACTTTTATTGAACTGCATGAAGACGAGGTTCCAAAACTCTAAAAAGCGCTCTCCAGAGAGATCTTCTTTGGGGTTTCTAGCTGTCCCGTAGCGATTTCCCCTGTCGAATAAGAGCTCAGAGCAAGGCCCACAAGGTCCGGTGTCTCCCATGCTCCAGAAGTTGTCTTTTTCTCCCATACGGACAAGGCGAGAGGTAGGAATCCACTTTTGCCAGAGCTCGAAGGCCTCATCATCTTCTTCAAAGACAGTGACCCAAATGTGCTCAGGAGCAAATTGAAAGATCTCGGTAGAAACTTTCCAAGCAAAGGCGATAGCATCTTGTTTAAAATAATCTCCAAAAGAAAAATTGCCAAGCATTTCGAAGAGTGTCAAGTGCCGCGTGGTATGACCTACATTATCTAAATCGTTATGTTTCCCCCCGACGCGGATGCATTTTTGTGCTGTGGCAGCTCGTGTATAGTCTCTAGCACTTTTCCCAAGAAAAACATCTTTGAACTGGTTCATGCCAGCATTGATGAAGAGAAGAGTCGGGTCCTCATGGGGAACAACAGAAGAAGAGCTTACGATTGCGTGGCCCTGCTCCTTAAAAAAATGCAGAAAACTTCGCCTAATATCTTGTGAGTTCATAGTGGGCTCCTTAGTGATCGATGAGAGGATGAGTTTAGCAGGATAGTGGGCAAAAGTCAAAAAGAGAACAAATGCATGGGTCCTGCGCTTGTATTTAAATTATTTTTTTGTTACCAAAAAGCTATGTACAGCGACCATCAAAATATTTCTTTCCAAAAAGCGAATGAGCTCCCTCGCATTGTAGAAAGCAGGATCATCGAAATGGATGGTCGCACGTGGCGGGTGTTGACGGCAAGTCAAGATCCGTCCGCTCCAGAGAGAGTCTTTCATATAACGAAAATTCTTTCTCTGCAGGGACGCAAGCTTATTCAAGGGATCCCACTCAATAAAGTTTTAGGACGCATGCGGTTTTATGAAAAATCAGAAAAATCCATTGCTTGTGTACAAAAACGCATCACTTTGCTACAAAAACTTATAAAAGAAAATGCAAGCATCACCCTTCAGCAATTGCACACGGCTATTGATCATGACTACAGGAATCCACAAACATGAAATTAGTTGCCATTAACCCTTATGAAGTGATAGCAGAATTCATAGAAGATCGGGTAGTCATTCATAGACCTTTATTGCAAAAAGAGATGGAAAAAATAGGGATTGCAGTTCCCTCTTATAAAAGAGAATCTTTTGCGGGAAAGGCCATTGTTAAACTGGACGACCCGCTCTTTGCCAAAGCCTTCCAAGAAGTGTTTTTTGCATTAAAGATGAACACAGCTCTTTATCGATGGGAAAAATGATTTTTGTCTATTTGTTACTGCTCGCTTCTGTTGTGACTTCATTACGAAAAAGAGAAAAAGGCGCTAGGATCTTCCTTGTACTTGCTCTGATCTTGAGCGGAGTTGTGCTCTCTTTTCATTTTTCTTCTTTGGGTATCCACCTATGAGACGTAAGATTCAAGTGGCTTGTCATATTCTTGGGCTGATTGTCGTGATTTTTTCCATCGGATGGGGATTTTGGGTAGAGCTCTACTATAAGAAATTGCCATGTATTCTCTGCTTTCTACAAAGGGCTTCCATGTTTGGTATGGGGATTGGTTTATATTGGAACTTATCCCTTGGTATTCGTCTCAAACAGTACGCCCTAGCGGTTCTT
>Ga0194131_10006058_pt1 | contig 17029 bp, 12 predicted proteins | sample TA2KigO120mmetaG_FD_148631 | JGI IMG/M metagenome (GOLD analysis project Ga0194131, IMG submission 148631) | Freshwater microbial communities from Lake Tanganyika, Tanzania - TA2015053 Kigoma Offshore 120m | ecosystem: Environmental > Aquatic > Freshwater > Lake | place: Tanzania: Lake... | reverse complement strand
CTCGGCGGCAGGACGCCCGACGAGGTCTATGATATCGACATGGAGCCAGAAAAATTGGCGGCGTAATCAAACCCAGAATCCATCTTAGCCAAGCCGCCAAACTGTCCCGGAAACCGGGACCATCTCTGCAATCGCGGCGCTGACCATCGCGGACGCAGTGGCGACGCCAAGCGCCGCACAATCCGCGGCGGCCGACGTCAAGAAGAAGCCGGCGCTCACGCTCGCGCAAATGAAGGCGCTGTATCGCCGCCCCGAGACCATTCCGTTTCCGAAGCACAATCCATACACGCTCGAAAAGTTCTCGCTGGGCAAGAAGCTCTATTTCGATACCCGGCTGTCGGCGGCGAACGTTCTGTCGTGCGCCACCTGCCACAATCCGTCCTACGGATGGGGCGACGGCCAGCCGACCGGCGTCGGCCACGGTATGAAACAGCTTGGACGCCGCTCGCCGACCATCGTCAACGCGGCGTTCGGCGAAATCTTCATGTGGGACGGCCGCGCTCCGACGCTTGAGGATCAGGCGCTCGGCCCGATCCAGGCCAACGTCGAGATGAACCTGCCGATCGAGAAGCTGATCGAGAAGCTGCGCGCAATCGAAGGCTACAAGCCGCTGTTCGAAGCCGCATTCCCCGGTAAGGGAATCGTGCCCGACACCATCGCCAGAGCCATCGCCACCTACGAGCGGACGGTGGTGTCCGGCCGCGCGCCGTTCGACGACTGGATCGACGGCGACGAGAAGGCGATCTCGGAACCCGCCAAGCGCGGCTTCGTCCTGTTCAACACCAAGGGCAACTGCGCGCAGTGCCACAGCGGGTGGAATTTCACCGACGACAGCTTCCACGATCTCGGCCTGCCCACCGCCGACATCGGGCGCGCCAAGATCGTGCCCGGCATCGAGCAGATGAAGCACGCGTTCAAGACGCCGGGCCTGCGCGAGATCACGCTGCGCGGTCCGTACATGCACAACGGCTCGCTCGCGACGCTGGAAGCGGTGATGGATCACTACAACAAGGGCGGCATCGACCGCCCAAGCCGATCCGCGCAGATGAAGCCGCTCGGTCTCACCAAGCAGGAATTAAAAGACCTGGTCGAATTCCAGAAGACGCTGACCAGCGACATGCCGCCGACGCCCATGCCGCTGTTGCCGCGCTGAACGAACCCGACGCCACCGAAGCAAGGACCTCACCGATGAAGACACTCAGCATTGCGACGACGATCGCGCTGACTGGCATCGTCGCCGGGAGCGGCATCGTTGCCGGAAGTGCGATGGCCGCCGATATGCCCGTGCGGCCGCAGTTGCGCTCGCAAATCCAGGATGCGCCGGGCGCGCAGCCCATCGCGCCGATTGCGCGCCGGCCGGCCACCAGGCCTTCGCGCAATGCCCAGGGCGACGCGACCGACATCACCGGCTCGATCAGTTGGCCCGCGAGCGCGCGGGCGAGTCTCACGCCCGCGACTGCGGCGATCAGCCACGCGCACACCGCGCGCGCGTCGTTCGCCAACGCGCGGTCTGCCATGGACCGCGGCATCTTGTTGCGCGAGGACGCGCCGCCGTCGAACTTCGCGGCGCTCGAAAAATCTACAGCGGAGGTGCTCTCCGAACTGCGGGCGCTGGAACGGCTGCCGCAGCATCGCTCTAACGAGGCCCTCAAAAAAGCGATTGCGCTGGTAGAGGATTGGTACGAGTCGGGCCTGTCGATCATCAAGCCGCCGCCGCAGGGCGTCACCGCGCTGCCGTTCCCGACCACGGTTGCCGCCAAGGCCAAGGCTGCGTCCGGCGCGCTCGACAAGCTGATCGACGAGACGCACGCGCAGGCCGCTCCGCCGAAGGTCACCCGGCAGTAGCCGGCCGCGCAAAGTTGCGGCAAGCGACAGGATGTAACGGCCCCGTTCTTACCGGGGCTCGATTCCCAGTTCTTTGGTGCGGCGTCCCCAGGCGGCATGCTCCGCCCGGAGGAACTCGGCGAACTGGCTCTGCGTCATCTTCGACGGTGAAATGTTTTGCGCCGCGAGCCGCTTCTGCGTTTCGGGATCGTCAAGCATGCGGTTCGCGAGACTGTGCAACCGTTCCTGCGCCGCGATCGGCAGTCCGTTTGGCGCGACCACCCCAAGCCAGGTGGTGACCTCGTAATTGGGAAGCCCGATCTCCGCAGCCGTCGGAACGTCGGGGGCATGGGTTGCTCGTTTCCTGGAAGCGACGAGAAGAACCTTGAGTTTGCCGCTGTCCATTCCGGCGCGCAGCTCTCCAATGGCGCTGCTCACCATGTCGAGCGTTCCGGCCGTGACGTCGGCGATCGCCAAGCTTGCGCCGCGATAGGGAACATGAACCGCTTTCAATCCCGCCATGTGCGTGAACAGCGCGGCGGAGAGATGTGGAAGCGATCCCATTCCCGCCGATCCATAGGTCACTCCGCCGGGTTTGGACTTTGCGAAGGCGATGAACTCCTGCACCGTCTTCGCGGGCACGCTCGGCCCGACCGCAATGAACAGCGGCGATTGCACCAGCGAAGCGATGGGCGTCAGATTCTTGAGCACGTCGACCGGCATGTTCTTCTGCACAAACGGGCTGATGGCCAAATTCCCCGATATGGCGACGCCGATCGTGTAGCCGTCCGGCACGGCCCGCGAGAGCGTGCCCAGGCTGGTCGTACCGGCCGCGCCCGGCAGATTTTCCACGATAGTCGGCTGGCCGGTTACGCGCGTAATGAAGTCGCCATAGGCCCGCGCCATCTGGTCGACGATGCCGCCGGGTGCGAAGCCGACGATGATCTTGATTTGCCTGGTCGGGTAGGTTTGCGCCTGCGCGGAGCCGGCCGTGAGGACGGTCAGAGCCAGAAGCAATGCAGCCGTCGATCGCTGCGGCATGGTCTCCTCCGCCGGCGCTTTCAATGCTGACCGGCGCCGGACAAACGGTTCGCCGATCGTGGCGACTGCCGGCGGGGAACGCGCGCAAGGTATGCATTACCGCGAATCGCATTTTATCGGGCGGATGAATGCGCGTCCTATTTTGTGGTGCGAACGCCGCAAATGAACGGGGGACGAAGCCTTGGGTGAGCGATGGCGACCCCGGCAGGATTCGAACCTGCGACCCTCAGCTTAGAAGGCTGATGCTCTATCCAGCTGAGCTACGGGGTCGTAGCGCGATACGTTTGGCGGGCGCGCCCGCGGTCGTTGTGCCGGATCGGTCGCCGCAAAGATAGTGCGCCCCGGCCGGGCTTGCGAACCGCCCTGTGGACGCCGCGCCCTGGCGCCGCAGCGGCCTGCCGATTCCGCCGCGCGATCAAGTGGATAGAACTCTCGCCGACACAGGCCCGCCGTGCTTGCGTCACGACCTCGACAAGATTTCGGGTTCCCCTGACACTGTCACCCCCTCGGCGGTTTTCCCAGGGCGATTTCTGCCCGCGCCATTCGGAGGGGGAGGAGGATCCTTGCCCATGCTCGCGCCCGTCCGCGCAGGCGTCTTTGCCGCGCTCGTCACCCTTGCGCCGATTTTCGCTTCCTCAAGTCCCGCTCACGCCGCCGACAAGGCCTTTACGCGGCCTGAACTGGCCGACGCAGGCATCCGGCTCGAAGCCCAGATCAAGAAAGACGCCGGCTCGGTCGGCAAGCCGCTGGCGCAACTCCGCCGCGAGGCCGACGCCGCCTTCCAGCGCAACGACGTGCGCGGCGGCATGGTGCTGACGGGCCAGATCGTCGCGGTTGCGCCGCAGGAGGCGGCGAACTGGCTGCGGCTCGCGCGCGCCGTCCGGGGGCTCAAGCCCGCCAACGACCGCGAGCGCAGCGTGCTGCTCGAGCGCGCCGCGGCCGCGGCCTATCTCGCTTACCAGCGCGCGGGCAATCGCGGCGAGGAGGCCGAAAGTCTTGTGATCCTCGGCCAGACCTTCGGCGACCGCCGCATCTGGCGGCCGGCGCTCGATGCGCTGCGGCTCTCGCTCGAACTGCGCGAGGAGGCCGATGTGCGCGTGCTCTACGAGCGCATGCGCGAGACCCACGGTTTCCGCCTGCTCGACTACTCGGTGGATGCGGACGCGGCGTCGCCGCGCGCATGCTTCCAGTTCTCCGAGGAACTGCCGGGCAAGCGCACCGACTTCTCGCCGTTCGTGGCGGTCGCGGGCATGGACCGGCCCGCGCTCTCGTCGGAGGAGAGGCAGCTCTGCGTCGAAGGCCTGAAGCACGGCGAACGTTACAGCGTCACGCTGCGCGCGGGCCTGCCGTCGACCGTGAAGGAGACGCTGGCGAAATCGGTCGAGATGAGCGTCTATGTGCGCGACCGCAAGCCGTTCGCGCGCTTCTCCAGCCGCGCCTATGTGCTGCCGCGCACCGGCCAGCGCGGCATTCCGGTGATCAGCGTCAATACCAATTCCGTCAATGTTGCGATCTATCGCGTCGGCGACCGCAGCCTGCTCGACACCGTGCTAGGCCGCGATTTCCAGCGAACGCTCAGCCGCTATGAGATCAACCGGCTGGCCGATACCCGCGCCGCCAAGGTGTGGAGCGGGGAACTCACGGTCGAGCAGCAGCTCAACGCCGAAGTGACGACGGCGTTTCCGGTGGATCGGGCAGTGGGCGACATGGCGCCCGGCGTCTATCTGATCACCGCCGACGCCAAGGGCGCCGATCCCGACGATTACAGCGCGATTGCCAGCCAGTGGTTCGTGGTCTCCGATCTCGGCATCGCGGCCTATTCCGGCAGCGACGGCATCAACGTGTCGGTGCATTCGCTCGCCAGCACCGAACCCAAGGGCCAGGTCGAGGTGCGGCTGATGTCGCGCGGCAACGAGGTGCTGTCGGCCAAGCGGACCGACGCACAAGGCCGGGTGCAATTCGAAGCCGGGCTCGCGCGCGGCGAGGGCGCGATGGCGCCGGCGATGCTCGTTGCGTCCGAGGCGCGCGGCGACTACGGCTTCCTCAATCTGCGCGCGCCGGCCTTCGACCTGACCGATCGCGGCGTCTCGGGCAGGCCCGCGCCGGCGGGGCTCGACGCTTTCGTCTACACCGAGCGCGGCGTCTATCGTTCGGGCGAGACGGTGCACATCACCGCGCTGCTGCGCGATCCGCAAGGCGCGGCCGCGGCCAACGTGCCGCTGACGCTCGTCGTCGAGCGGCCGGACGGGCTCGAATACCGCCGCGTGACGGTGCCGGACCAGGGCCTCGGCGGCCGCTCGCTCAGCGTCGCGATCAATTCGGCCGCGACCACCGGCACCTGGCGCGTGCGCGCCCATGCCGACCCGAAACGACCAGCGATTGGCGAAGCGACGTTCCTGGTCGAGGACTATGTCCCGGACCGGCTTGAGTTCGAGCTTGCCGCGCCCTCGGGCCGGATCGCGCGCAATGCGCCGGCGGAATTGACGGTCGACGGGCGCTATCTTTACGGCGCGCCGGCGTCCGAACTGAACCTGGAAGGCGAACTTGTGGTCGCGCCCGCGAACGAGCGGCCGAACTTCGCGGGTTATCGCTTCGGTATCGCCGACGAGGAGGTTACGACCGAGCGTCAGCCGCTGAGCGACCTGCCGGAGACCGACGAGCAGGGCAAGGCGCGCTTCGAGGTCAAGCTCGACAAGGTGCCGGAGACGACGCGTCCGCTGGAGGCGACCGTCATCGTGCGCATGGCCGAGCCCGGCGGGCGCGCCGTCGAGCGCAAAGTGACGCTGCCGGTGACGCCGACCGCCAACATGATCGGCGTGCGCCCGATGTTCTCCGGCCGCTCGCTCGGCGAGGGCGAAACCGCGAACTTCGACGTCGTCATGGCGTCGCCGGACGGCAAGACGCTGGCGGCAAGCGGCCTGCGCTACGAATTGCTCAAGGTCGAGCAGCGCTACCAGTGGTACCGCCGCGGCGGGAACTGGGGCTACGAGCCGATCAAGCTCACCCGCCGCATCGCCGACGGCCGTGTCGATGTCGCGGCCGACAAGCCGGGCCGCATCGCGCTCCCGGTGCAGTGGGGCCGCTACCGGCTGGACGTCTCCACCGGCGAGCCCAATAGCGCGGTCACGTCGGTCGCGTTCGACGCCGGCTGGTACACCGAGGCGAGCGCCGATACGCCGGACATGCTGGAGGTCGCGCTCGACAAACCGGAGTATCGCGCGGGCGAGGCGATGACGGTCGCGATCACGGCGCGCACCGCGGGCCGTGTCACGCTCAATGTCATGGGCGAGAAGCTCCTGCACACCGTGACGCAGGACGTGCAGCCCGGCACCGCGCGCATCCGCCTCAACGTCGGACGGGACTGGGGCACGGGTGCTTACGTGGTCGCTACGCTTCGCAGGCCACTCGACCAGCGCGCCCAGCGCATGCCGGGCCGCGCCATCGGCGTGCAGTGGTTCGCAATCGACCGCAAGGCTCACACGCTCGCTGTCGGCATGACGCTGCCCAACCTGCAGCGCCCGAACTCGTCGCTGCGCGTGCCTATTAAAATTGGCGGGCTAACGTCGGGCGAGGACGCGCGCATCGTGGTCGCGGCCGTCGACGTCGGCATTCTCAATCTCACCAACTATAAGCCGCCGGCGCCGGACGAGCACTATCTCGGCCAGAAGCGGCTCGGCACCGAGTTGCGCGATCTCTACGGCCAGCTCATCGACGGCATGCAGGGCACAGTCGGCCAGATCAGGACCGGCGGCGACGGACCGGGCAGCGAAATGGCAAGCCCGCCGTCGCAGAAGCCGCTCGCGCTCTATTCGGGCATCGTCACCGTAAAATCCGACGGCACCGCGGAGGTCAACTTCGACATCCCGGCCTTCGCCGGCACCGTTCGCGTGATGGCGGTGGCATGGAGCCGCGACAAGGTCGGCCGCGCCAGTGGCGACGTGACCGTGCGCGATCCGGTGGTGCTGACCGCGACGCTGCCGCGCTTCCTGCTCACCGGCGACCGCAGCTCCATGCATCTCGATCTCGACAACGTCGAGGGCGCCGCGGGCGAATACCGCGTGCAGGTGCGAAGCGGCGGCATCGTCGCGCTGGGCCAGGGCGCATCGCGCGCGCTGACGCTGCGGGCCAAGCAGCGCGGCAGCACGACCGTGCCGTTGACCGCATCCGGAGTGGGCACTGCGGATCTCACGGTGCAGGTCACCGGGCCCGGCGGGTTCACGTTGGAGCGCAGCTACGCGCTGGCGGTGAAGCCCTCGACGCAGGTGCTGACGCGCCGCACAGTGCGCAATCTGGCGCGCAACGAGGCGCTCACGCTGTCGAACGATCTGTTCGCGGACCTTGTGCCGGGCACGGGCTCGGTCGCGGTCTCGGTCGGACCGTCAACCGCGCTCGACGCCGCGACCCTGCTGAGAGCGCTCGACCGCTATCCGTTCGGCTGCTCGGAGCAGATCGTCAGCCGCGCGCTGCCGCTGCTCTACGTCAACGATCTGGCCGCCGAGGCGCATCTGGCCCTCGACAGCGCCGTCGATCAGCGCATCCGCGACGCCATCGAGCGCGTGCTGGCGCGCCAGACGTCGAACGGCTCGTTCGGCCTCTGGGGCCTTGGCGGCGGCGACGCCTGGCTCGACGCCTATGTCGCCGATTTCCTGACGCGGGCGAAGGAGCGCAAGTTCCCGATTCCGGAGCAGGCCTTCAAGCTCGCGCTGGAACGGCTGCGCAATGTCGTCGCGACTGCGCCGGAGCCTGCCAAGGACGGCGGCCGCAATCTCGCCTATGCGCTCTATGTCCTGGCGCGCAATGGCGTGGCGCCTCTCGGCGATCTGCGTTATCTCGCCGACGCCAAGCTCGGCGACCTCGCCACTCCGATCGCCAAGGCGCAGGTTGCGGCGGCGCTGGGTCTGCTCGGCGATCGTACGCGGGCGGAGCGGGTCTATCGGGCGGCGCTGGCCGACATCGCACCGCAGGATGGGCCGGAGCTGTTCAGCCGTATCGACTACGGTTCGACCCTGCGGGATGCCGCCGCGCTGGTGACGCTCGCAGCCGAAACCGGCGGGCCTCGGCCAGCGCTGGCCACGGCGGTGCAGCGCATCGAGCAGGTGCGGGCGAAAGCCTCCTACACCTCGACTCAGGAGAATGCGTGGCTCGTGCTGGCCGCGCGCGCGCTCGCCAAGGACGGCGGCGGCGTGTCGCTGAACGTCGCGGGAACGGCGCATCGCGGCGCGCTCTATCGAACCGTGCGTGCGGCGGCGCTTGGCCAGCCGCTGCGGATCGCCAATGCCGGCGAGGCGCCGGTGCAGGCGGTGGTATCGGTGAGCGGCGCGCCGACAGTGCCGGAGCCGGCTGCCGAGAACGGCTTCAAAATCGAGCGGCAGTTCTATTCGCTCGACGGCGAAGAGTCCGATCCGGCGAAGGCGAAGCAGAACCAGCGCTTTGTCGTGGTGCTGAAGGTCACCGAGACCGAACCGCAATACGGCCGCGTGCTGATTGCAGACTACCTGCCTGCGGGTTTCGAGATCGACAATCCGCGGCTGGTGTCGTCGGGCGACACCGGCACGCTGTCGTGGATTTCGGACGCCGCCGAACCGGAGCATTCCGAGTTCCGCGACGACCGGTTCACCGCCGCGTTCAACCGCAACTCGCGCTCGCCGGTATCGTTCAGCGTGGCCTATGTGGTGCGAGCGGTTGCACCGGGACGCTACGTGCTGCCGCAGGCTTACGTCGAGGACATGTACCGTCCCGACCGCTTCGGCCGCACCGAAACGGGGACTGTCGAGGTGACGGCGAAGTGACCGCGCGATGACGAAGGGGCGCCTTGTTGCAGCAACGGCATGCGCCGCGGTCACGGTCGCGGCGATCGGTGGCGCGTGGTGGATGCAGTCGCTCGGCCCCGCGCCGCGCGGCGAGAACCTGGCCTTTTCGACGATGGTGGTCGACCGCGAAGGCCGGCTGTTGCGCCCCTACGCCACGCCGGAGGGCCGCTGGCGGTTGCCGGTCGCTCTCAACGAGGCCGATCCGCGTTACGTGCGTATGCTGGTCGCCTACGAGGACCGTCGCTTCCGCGATCATTTCGGTGTCGATCCGCTCGCAATGCTGCGTGCGGCCTGGCAATTCGCGGCGAACGGGCGGATCGTCTCGGGCGGGTCGACGCTGACGATGCAGGTGGCGCGGCTGCTGGAGCCGCGGTCCGAGCGCTCATTGTCGGCCAAGCTCCGCCAGATGGTGCGCGCGATCCAGCTCGAACGCGCGATGAGCAAGGACCAGATCCTCGCGCTCTATCTCAACCTGGCCCCCTACGGCGGCAACCTCGAAGGCGCGCGGGCGGCGGCGCTGGCGTACTTCGGCAAGGAGCCGCGTAAGCTGTCGCTCGGGGAGGCCGCCCTGCTGGTCGCCTTGCCGCAAGCGCCGGAACTGCGTCGTCCGGACCGTTCGGCTCAGGCGGCGCGTGCTGCGCGCGACCGCGTTCTGGACCGCGTTGCTGCGGCCGGCCTGCTGCCGGCAGACGAGGTCGCGCTTGCCAAACGCGAAACGGCTCCTTCGGCCCGCCGTCCGATGCCCGCGCTCGCGCCGCATGCCGCGGAGCAGGCCGTCGCCGCCGCGCCCGCCGCGCAGGTCCATCGGCTGACCATCGATGCGCCGCTTCAGAGCAGCCTGGAGGAGCTTGCGCGCGAGCGCGTGCGCGCGCTCGGTCCTGACATTTCAATCGCAATCGTCGTCATCGACAACGAGACTGGCGAGACCCTCGCCCGCGTCGCATCCGCCGACTACTTCAACAAGCGCCGCGCGGGCCAGGTCGACATGAGCCTGGCATTGCGTTCCCCGGGCTCCGCGCTCAAGCCGTTCATCTATGGACTCGCGTTCGAAGACGGGCTCGCGCATCCGGAGACGCTGATCGAGGACCGGCCGATCCGATACGGCGCCTATGCGCCGGAGAACTTCGATCTCACCTTCCAGGGCACTGTGACGGTGCGCCGCGCGTTGCAGCATTCGCTCAATGTGCCGGCGGTCGCGTTGCTCGACCGCGTCGGTGCGAGCCGCCTGACGGCGCGTCTCGCGCAGGCCGGTGCGCCGCTCGTGTTGCCCAAGGGCGAGGCGCCGGGCCTTGCGATGGCGCTCGGCGGGCTCGGGATCAAGCTCTCCGATCTGACGATGCTCTACGCCGGAATTGCGCGAGGGGGCGATGCGCTTCAGCGTGCCGAGCGTCATGACAGCCGTGCTCGGGCCGCACCGCTCCGGCTGCTCGATCCGGTTGCGGCTTGGTATGTCGGCAACGTCCTGATCGGCGCCCCGCCGCCGGAGAACGCCGCGCAAGGCCGCATCGCCTACAAGACCGGCACGTCCTATGGCTATCGCGACGCCTGGGCACTGGGCTTCGACGGCAAGCGCACTGTCGGCGTGTGGGCCGGCCGGCCGGATGGCGCGCCGGTGCCGGGCATGATTGGACGCACCGCCGCCGCGCCGGTGCTGTTCGACGCATTCGCGCGCATGGGGCGGCCGCCGGCGCCGCTGGCCAGTGCGCCGCAGGGCGTATTGCTCGCATCGACCGCGAGCCTGCCGCCGCCGCTGCAGCGCTTCAACCCCGACGGATTTGCCGGCGGGATCGCAAGAACGCCTGTGCGCATCGTTTATCCGCCGCAGGGCGCGCAGGTCGATCTGTCAAGTGGAAGCAATGCTCTCGATCCGCTCGCATTGAAGATTTCCGGCGGCGTCGAGCCGCTGACCGTTCTGGTCAACGGTCAGCCCGCGGCCGCGCGCGGCGATCGCCGCACGCTGTTCGTCGCGCCCGAAGGGCTCGGGTTCACGCGGTTGACGGTCATTGACGCCAAAGGTTCCTCCGACAGCGTCACGGTCCGGCTGCAATAGCGGGTCTGCCATGCCGCGGGCCCGGTTTTCCCCGCGGAAGCCGGCCTGTAACGTTCCCCGCACACACGTGGGGGGAACCATGCTCATCGATCATCGCACCTACACCGTGCGCGTCGGCACGCTGCGCAAGCAGCTTGCGCTGTACGAGAAGCACGGCTTGGCGATCCAGAAGAAATACTTCGGCGAGCCGCTCGCCTGGTTGGTCAGCGAGACGGGCGACGTGAACTCCTACGTCCACATCTGGGTCTACGAGAACGCCGAGGACCGCAACCGGAAGCGGGCTGAATTGTTCAAGGACGCGGAATGGCTGAAGTACATCGAGATGAACGCGGAAGCCGGCTATCTCATCAAGCAGGAAAGCAAGCTGATGTCGCCCGCGCCGTTCGCGCCGCTCAAACGTTGAACCGATCTGCAACGGCAATTCGAAATTCATTATCGGGAGGATCGAAGTGAAAGCGGTGCGTGTATCGTGCCGGCTGGCCGTCTTGTTTGCCGGCGTCGTGATGGCTTCCGCCGCTTCGGCGCAGGATTTTCCGTCGCGCACGGCGAGGATCGTAATGGGCTTCGGGGCGGGGGGCCTTGGCGACATCGCCGGCCGCGCTATCGGCCAGGCGATGTCGAAGCACATCAACCAGCCGGTCGTGATCGAGAACATGCCGGGCGCCGGCGGACAGACCGCGGCGAACGCCGTCGCGCGCGCGGCGCCCGACGGTCACACCATGCTCTGGGTGTCGAGCCAGAACGCCATCGCGGTATCGATGTTCAAGTCTCTGTCCTACAACTGGTCGCGCGACTTCACGCCGGTCGGCCCGATGGCGACGTTCGACTTCGTGCTGTTCGTGCACAAGGACAGTCCGCTCAAGACCGTCAAGGACGTGATCGCCGCCGCCAAGTCGAACCCGGACAAGTTCAACTTCGGCACCATTGCGACCGGCACGGCGCAGAACCTGTCGACTCGGATGTTCATTTCCACGACCGGGATCAGGGTTCCGATCGTCACGCATCGCACCACGGGCGAGGTGATGACCGCGCTGCTCGCCGGCAACGTGCAGGCCGCGTTCGAAACGATTCCGGGCGCCATCGGCCAGATCAATTCCGGCCAGATGCGGGCGATCGCCGTGTCCTCGACCAAGCGCAACCCGTTCCTGCCCGGCGTGCCCACCATCGCCGAGAGCGGCGTGCCGGGCTATCTGACCTATTCATGGAACGGCATCGTGGTGCCGGCCAAGACACCGCCGGCGGTGGTTCAGCGGGTCAACAAGGAAATCGCGGCTGCGATCAATACGCCCGAGGTGCAGGCCAAGTTCAAGGAACTTATCATGGTGCCGCACCTCGGCACGCCCCAGGATCTGGAGAAGATGTACCAGGACGATGTGGCGGTCTGGCGCAAGATCATCACCGAGTCCAATATCCAGCCGAACTGAAGCGTCCTTGCATCAGCGGGAGATGGTCCCATGAACACCGTGCCCAAGATCGACACTTCGACGGCGCAGCCGGCCAACGGCATCGACCCGGCGGAATGGGAGGTCCGGGTCGACCTCGCGGCCTGCTACCGGCTGGTCGATCTCTACGGCATGACCGACCTGCACCTGAACCACATTTCGGCGCGGGTGCCGGGCGAGAAGGAGCATTTTCTGATCAACCCGTTCGGGATGATGTACGAGGAGATCACCGCGTCATCGCTGATCAAGGTCGATCTCGACGGCAAGATCGTCGCCAACGCCAATCCGCAATACGGCGTGAATCTGCCGGGCTACGTGATCCACTCGGCGATCCACGGCGCCCGGCACGACGTCGCCTGCGTGCTGCACACGCACACCAACGCGGGCATGGCGGTGTCGGTGCTCAAGTGCGGGCTCCTGCCGCTGACCCAGACCGCGATGCGCTGGGGCAAGGTCGCCTATCACGACTTCGAGGGCGTGGTGGTCGATCTCGACGAGCGCAAGCGTTTGGTCGGGAACCTCGGCGACGCCGAGGTGATGGTCCTGCGCAACCACGGGCTGCTCGCGGTCGGCACCACCATCGGGCAGGCGTTCAACAACATCTATCGTCTGGAGCGCGCCTGCCAGACGCAGCTTCTGGCGCTTGCCTGCAACAGCGACATCCAGATGCCGCCTCAGGAGGTGATCGCCAAGTCCAACGCCCAGCTCACGATCATGCCGTCGCCCGACGCCAAGGGAAAACGCCAGCCGCACGGCTCGCTGGAATGGCCGGCGCTGAAGCGGATGCTCGACCGGCGCGACCCGTCCTACAAGACCTGACCCCGAATTAGGCATTTTTCATTTTGGAATAACGACTTAGGTTCTACGGCGCGGTCTTTCCCGCGTCGCACCTTTTCTCTATTGTCCGCCCCGACGCGCAAGGTGAGGGGATGCCGGACGCCACCATGGACAAGACGCGCGCCGATTGGCGCGACCGAGGGCTCGCCGCGATCGTCGATTTCGCGGTCGCCTCGCACGCGCGTGCAGTCGCGATGCTGGTTGCGGTGGCGCTGGTCGCATTCCTTCCGGGCTTTTTTCAGATTTCGCCGGTGGACCGCGACGAGGCCCGCTTCGCGCAGGCCACCAAGCAGATGTTGGAGACCGGCGACTTCGTCGATATCCGGTTCCAGGATGACGTGCGCTACAAGAAACCGGTCGGCATCTACTGGCTTCAGGCCGGTGCGGTCAAAGCCGGCGAGGCGTTCGGCGTAACCGAAGCGCGTACGACGATCTGGCTCTACCGGATTCCGTCGTTGGCGGGTGCGATCGGCGCAGTGCTGCTGACCTATTGGACCGCGCTGGTGTTCGTGTCGCGGCGGGCCGCGCTGCTCGCGGCGCTGGCGATGGCGACCTGCGTGATGCTGGGCTTCGAGGCCCGGACCGCCAAGACCGACGCGATGCTGCTGGCGAGCATCCTCGCCGCGATGGGCGCGATGGCGCGCGCCTATCTCGCGGACCGGCGTCCGGCGCCGGTGGGGCTGAAGGGATGGGCGCTGCCGGCGATTTTCTGGACAGCGCTCGGTGTGGGAATTCTTCTGAAAGGTCCGCTGATCGTCATGTTCGTGGTTCTGACCGCGGGCACGCTGGTCGCCGTCGACCGGTCGGCGCGCTGGATGCTGGCGCTGCGGCCGCTGCCCGGCGTGGTCTGGCTCGCGATCCTGGTGCTGCCGTGGTTCGCCGCCATCATGAGCAAGGCGGGCGGAGCGTTCATCGCCGAGTCGGTCGGCCGCGATCTCCTGAGCAAGGTGTTCAGCGCGCAGGAGGCGCACGGCGCGCCGCCCGGCTATTACATATTGCTCTATTGGCTGACGTTCTGGCCGGCCGCTACGCTGACGCTGATGGCGGCGCCGGGCGTATGGGCCGCACGCCGCGAGCGCGGCGCAAAATTCCTGCTGGCGTGGATCGTGCCGGCCTGGATCGTGTTCGAACTGGTGGTGACCAAGCTGCCGCACTATGTGCTGCCGATCTATCCCGCGCTCGCCATCCTGATTGCCGGCGTCATCGACCAGCACATGCTGGCGCGCGAGCGCTGGCTGGTGAAGGGCACGAGCTGGTGGTTCTTTGTACCGGTGCTTCTGGGCGTCGGCAGCATCGTCGGCCTGATTGTGCTCGCGCGGCAGATCGGACTGCTGGCCTGGCCGTTCGCGGTGGGCGCTATGATCCTCGGCCTGTTCGCTTGGCGTCTCTACTATGCCGACGGCGCGGAGCGCTCGCTGCTGCGCGCGGCCGCAGCGTCGATCCTGATTGCGTTCGCGATCTACGGTGTGGTGATCCCGTCGATGACGCCGGCATTCCCGAGTGCCTGGGTGGCGCAGTCGTTGCGCGGCGCCAAGTGCGAAGGCCCGCAGCTCGCCACCGCCGGCTATCACGAGCCGAGCCTGGTGTTCCTTGCCGGCACCGACACCCGGCTGGTCGACGGCGCCGACGCCGCCGAGTTCCTGCGGCCCGGCGGTTGCCGCTTCGCGCTGGTGGACGGACCGCACGAACGCGCGTTCCTGCGGCGCGCCGACGTGATCGGACTGCGCTACGCGCCGCCGGTGCGGTTCGAAGGCGCCAATTACTCCAGCGGACGCGCTATCTCGCTTGCTCTCTACCGTACGGAGGATGCGCGGTGAGTGCCGCCGGCGGGCTTCGATCCGGAGCGGGCGGCGGCAAGTTGCGCCTGCGCAAGCTCGAAGCCGGTGCCCGCGCGACCATGGCGATTCTGTTCCGGACGCCGCGACCTGAATCGTTGCGTCTTGCAAGGCTGACGGCGCCGCGGTTTGCGGCGGCCGCCGCGATCGCTGTATCGGCCATCGTGCTGACCATGATCCTGATCGATCCGTGGTCGATCGCAAACGTGCGGCGGCTGCCGGTCCCGCTGGTCGAGGCGCTGGACCGCCTGACCGACCTTGGCAAGTCGGGCTGGTTTCTGTGGCCGACCGGCCTTCTCATGATCGCGCTCGCGCTGCGCGACAACCCGGCCTTGCCATCGCTCGCGCGCGCCGTGCTCGCGGCCTGGACGGTCCGGGTCGGCTTCGTGTTTCTGGCCATCGCGGTGCCCGGCGTGTTCGTCGGGGTCGTCAAGCGCTTGATCGGCCGGGCGCGGCCGCTCGTGGAGGGGCACGACGTCTGGGCCTATCAGCCTTTCGGCTGGCAGGTGGAATACGCAAGCATGCCATCGGGCCATGCCACCACCGCGTTTGCGGCCCTGGTGGCGATCGGCGCGATATTTCCGCACGCGCGCGCGCTGATGTGGATCTACGCGGTCATGATCGGGTTCAGCCGGATCGCCATCACCGCGCACCACCCAAGCGACGTGCTGGCCGGTGCGATCGTGGGCGCTTTCGGGGCCGTACTGGTCCGGGATTGGTTTGCGGCCCGGCGCCTCGGTTTTGTCGTGGGGGCGGATGGCCGGATACGGCCTCTGCCGGGGCCGAATTTCCGGCGCATTCTCAAGGCCGTTGCCCAAAGCCCGCGCGCTGCCTAGAAGCACACGGTCTTTCCCGGCGCTGGCCGCCCCGCTTTTCGAGACGAGTGTCATGAGTTCCAATGGCCCAGCGATAACGGTCGTCGTTCCGGTTCGGAACGAAGCCGGCAACGTCGCGTCCCTGCTCGCGGAGATCGAGACTGCGCTCGCCGGCCGTGTCTTCGAGGTCGTCTACGTCAACGACGGCTCGACCGACGGGACCGGCGCCGAAATCGGGCGCCTGCAGGCCGAACGGCCCTGGCTGCGCCAGCTCAGGCATGCGCAATCCTGCGGTCAGTCCGCGGCGCTGCGGACCGGGATAGCGGCCGCGCGCGCGCCGATCGTCGTCACGCTCGACGGCGACGGTCAGAACGATCCGGCGTTCCTGCCGACGATGATCGACGCGCTCACGCAGGGTGCGCCGCGCGTCGGACTGATCGCCGGCCAGCGCGTCGGACGCAAGGCGACCGGCTTCAAGCGTTTTCAGTCGCGCGTCGCAAACGCCGTGCGCGGCGCGGTGCTGCGCGACGGCACCCGCGACACCGGCTGCGGGCTCAAGGCGTTTCCGCGCGAGGTCGGGTTGCGGTTGCCGTATTTCGACGGGCTGCACCGGTTCCTGCCGGCGCTGGTCCGGCGCGAGGGGCTTGAGATCGGTTATGTCGACGTGATCGACCGGCCGCGCGGCTCCGGCACGTCGAACTATGGATTCTTCGACCGGCTTTGGGTGGGCATTCTCGACCTTGCCGGCGTGTGGTGGCTGATCCGGCGCCGCAAGCGCGTGCCGGAGGTTTCGGAGGTTTAGATGCTTGTCGATCTATCGAACGCCGTCGGCGATTACCTGCACGACGTGTTCGTGATGCGCATGGACTGGTGGGTGCTGCTTGGCTTCGTCGCGCAGTTCTTTTTCACCATGCGCTTTCTGGTGCAGTGGCTTGCGTCGGAGCGCGTCGGCAAGAGCGTGATCCCGATCATGTTCTGGTGGTTCTCGATCGGCGGCGGAGTGCTGCTGCTGGTTTACGCGCTGTACCGGCGCGATCCGGTGTTCATCGCGGGGCAGGCGTTCGGCGTGTTCGTCTACCTCCGCAACCTGCAGTTCATCATGCGGGGCAAACGGCAGCCGGCGGATTGATCCGCCACAACTTGCGTTGATCCTCCATTTCGCGGGCTTATCCGTCGCGCGCGGCGGGGTTGGAAAATTAATACTCAGGAAACTCTGTAGAATTAAATTCGACTTCGATTCGTCCGGACAGAGATGGTCCCGGTTTCCGGGACAGTTTGGCGGCTTGGCTAAGATGGATTCTGGGTTTGATTACGCCGCCAATTTTTCTGGCTCCATGTCGATATCATAGACCTCGTCGGGCGTCCTGCCGCCGAG
>Ga0194131_10006052_pt1 | contig 17038 bp, 6 predicted proteins | sample TA2KigO120mmetaG_FD_148631 | JGI IMG/M metagenome (GOLD analysis project Ga0194131, IMG submission 148631) | Freshwater microbial communities from Lake Tanganyika, Tanzania - TA2015053 Kigoma Offshore 120m | ecosystem: Environmental > Aquatic > Freshwater > Lake | place: Tanzania: Lake... | reverse complement strand
ATTCGGAAGAAAGATTTCGACGGCGAAAAACTGACGACGTATGAGCGATCCATTCTCGACAACGCCAACCAGCGAGCAGCCGGAGCAAAAGCCTGGGACAAATTCCTGTCGGAAGTGATCGCGTTCTCGGTGATCGGCGGCACAATGAAGGCCGGGCAGATTGCCGCCAATCACTACGGGCCACGGACGGAAGGAGAACGCATTGCCGACTTCATGGAGTCGCCAACCCGTCGCAAGTGGGAAAAGATGCCGCCAGAGATGCGGAAGGCGTATCCACTCGACCCTAAGAGCAGCGAACAGGAACGCAAAGACATTGCCAGCAGAATGAAGGCTGATTTTGACGAGCAGATCAAACTAAGAGAACTGGAGAGATACGTCGAGCAATTAAAAAGCGAATCTTCCGCCGCCTCAAATGAAGCAGGTGAAGCAGTCCCATCAACTCCACTTGTCGAACCCAAGAAAGGGGGTGATCCAGGTGAATTGCAAAAAGAAGGGCAAAGGAGGGAAAGGCGGCAAGGGCTGCTGAATCCCGATGTGCCGCAAACCGCTGCGGGGGCCGGCGCGGGGTCGGCTCCCGCTTCTGGCTCTCCGAAGGCCGACGCGAGCGATGAAGAACTGATTCGTAGATTCAATGAGCAGCTAGGCGAGATTGACGAACAAATTGCTCCGCCGGAAATTGTTCGCGAAGACTCGACGCTATCCGCTCCGCAAAAAACGCCAATTCCGCCGGACGAACCACGTTCAACAGGTGCGGCCCGCTTGCAGGCACAGCAAGCCAGGACACTTGATATCGTCGCCGGGCTGCTAGACCCGACTGAGGCCACACAATCCGTTGCGGGGGCCGGCGTCGGGTCGGCTCCCGTAGTCAAGCAGCCTACTGAAGACGATCTCAGGGACATTCAACAGCGAATCGACGCTATTGAAGATGAACTAGAACAACAAGGCGTGAATGTTCTTCGATTGGCTGACCCTATTGACCCAAGAAATGAAATTTTACTGACAGAAGGCGGCTACCAGCCGATGCCGCCAGAACTGGCCCGCCTTCGCCGACGGTACGCTTCCGTTTACGAGGCATTGAAGAATCAAGGACTGACGGCGTTGCGCGCCAGTCTGGAGGGATTTACGGATGAGGAAAAGACGGAGATTCTTGAATCGTTAGGTCTTAAACAAAACAGCCTACCCGGATTCGTGGATCAGGCATTTAAGCGAGTCGATCTTGACCCACACAAGCATGTAAAAAAGATTGCCATTGCGTTGGCGGTGCAGGAATACGGTCAAGAAGTTGATGACGAAGCGGACATCCGAAAAGAAACGTGGAACAAGGCGGTGCGTGCCTACGAGCAGGTTTTGCGGTTTAAGCATGGACCTGACGCAGATAGGGTGCTGCAAAATGTTCGTGACTTCTATAAGTGGGAGACGCCCGCACAACCCGCCGCCGCTACGGCGGGACCGTCGCCTGAGTCGCCGCAACCGGAACCAACGTCGTCCAGACCCATCGGCGATGCCGGCACTGCGGCGGCTCCGGCTTCTGAGCCAGCGAAACAGCCGTGGGAGATGACGCGTAAAGAGTGGGAGGAGCAACCGGGCCTTGTTTATCATGGGGGAAGGTCGCTGTACAGGATAACCTCGGAACACGCAGGAAAGGCAACCGGAAACCCAACAAGCCGACTAGGCGCGTTCTTTACTCCTGACATTGTAGAGGCTCGCCGCTATGTGAAGGATTTTCACGGAGGACGCGGAGAGGTGATGCCTGCAAGGCTGAACCTCAAAAATCCATATATGATGCCGTTTTCGGAGCTGGATGGGATAATCGGCGTCGAGTGGAAGAAATTGTCGTTCCCAGAGGGAATGGCTGAAATCACGCGACGAGTTGATACATTGCGGGCTGATCTTGTGGCGCAAGGCTATGATGGAATCATTGTTGGAGAGCCTGGGAAGCATCGTCCTCAAGAGATAATAGCGTTCAATTCTAAGGATATTATTCAGCACCGTTATGTCATTGAGGATGCCCTCCGCGAAGGCAAGCCCGTCCCTCCCGCCGTCCTTGCCGATTACCCGGACCTGAAACCAAAAGGAACCACCGATGTCCCAAGCCCAACATCGCCTCCAGCAAATCAACCAGAAGCTCCAAGCGGCGATCAACCGCTGTCTCTTCCAGAGCAAACGAAACAGCGGCGGAAGCGAGTCAAAGAGCTACCCGCCGAGGACCAGCCCGCCGCTCAAGCCGTCGTAACGACGATCGAGCGTGCCGAGCGGATCGCCGAGCGCGTGGCCGGGACCGAGCACGGTGCCGAGTTGCAGGAGGCGATTGCGGAAGCCAAGCGGGAGTTGGCTGGGGTGTTGTCGCAGGAGACGGAGCAGACAACAGACGACGCACCTGAGTCGCAGCAGAGCGAGCCTGAGATTCCCAAATACACCCGCACTGGTCCGAAGTCTGATTCAGCGGAGATCGAAGGCGTCAAGGCTCAACGGGAGAATACCCGCAACGAAGAAGCGGACGCCTACGAATGGATCAGGAAGCTCAGCAAAGAGCGAGATGGTCTGAAGCGTAACGCCACGAAGAAACGCAAAGAACTCGATGTCGCGATCATCCATCACGGCGAACGGCAACGAAAGGCCCAGATTCAAGGGACTGCCCAGCAGCGGATCATCGACAAAGCCAAGATCGAGGACATCTTGGAGAATCCTCGCAGCTACGACCATTACCTGAAGGCGATGGCTGAGCTTCACGATCTTGATGTCTATTCAAACTTGGACGAAAAGAACGAGGCACAGACACGACGGGATCAACGGCGTGGTGAGCGAGACGATGCGGTGTCGTTCTACCAAGAGCGGCAGAACAAGGCTCAAGAGAAGTCCGACGAATACGCCATGAAGTTGATGGCCAGAGCAAGGGCATTGGCGGCGAAAGACGGAACGCTCAACAAAGACGAATTGAACTCCGTCGAGACTGAGGCGTATCGAGGCTTCAGTCACTTGACGCCGTCGTTGCAGGAATCCGTTGACCGAGCGATCAAGAGGGTTAAAGAGGCTCGCAAGGGAGGCCGGGACGGTGCAATCGAGCGACTCTACAATCTCGGTAAAGATCGTCAGGACGCCTACAAGGCGGAACTCGCCGCCGCCGAGCAAGGCGGTGCTGACTGGTGGGACAAGTCTGAGGCGATTCTTGAGCGGGCCGAGAATGAGGCCGCCGCGAAAGACGAAGAACGCAAGGCCGAGAGCGAACGAGTGCTCGCAGAAAACAGAGCCAATCTCGAAAAGGCGAAGGCAGCAAACGAGGCTGCGGCTCGTGCTCGCGGCAAAGAACTGGCTGGAGAAAAGCGGGCGTGGAAGCGATTGGCTGAGAGAACTAAATCGGCTAACTGGAAGAAAGAAACCTACACCGTCAAAGAGGGCGACAAGAACCAGAATGTCAGCCAAGTGCAGGGTGACGTTATCGGTTCGTTTGGCGTGCGTGAAGTTGTCGAACGAGACAACGGTGGAGTTGCCATCGGGAAGGAATACACGGTCACGCACATCCCGACGGGGATGCCGATTTCGAGCTACAAAAGCAAGGCAGATGCTCGGTCGCTGGCAGTGTGGCTTGCTGAGTCGGGCGTGAATTGGGAATCACCCGAAGTCGCTGAAACTGGAAAGATGACAGGTGATGATGCAAAGACTGCTAAGCGGTGGATCAAAGCGTTCGATGAAAACGACCTGCGAGAACTTAATCCCGACGAGAAGGCTGCAATTCTGTCCGCATCAGGCCCGAAGGAATCAGACGTTGATGCTGATTTGATTTTGGATTCTGCCGACCTGGGAGTTGGCACGAACAGGGAAGCCCCTTTCGTGAAGAAGGCCCGCGAGATGGCCGAGGCGGTGCCGGAGTTCGCATACAACCCGGTGTTCACAGTCCAAAGTCGAGGCGCAGCCAAGGTTCTCATGTTTCGCGATGGCTATGAGTTCAAGTTCGTGCCGGAGATGTTCAATCTCGATTCTGCGGGCCTGACTGAAGGCCAGACCGTCGGGATCAACCTCGAAGATTTGGGAATCAAGAGGCTCGGAGCAACCGGGATGGTGGCTGCGGTCTTCAAGGAGAAGGGCTTCCAAGTCTCGCCATTCAAAGAGGGCGGGATTGCATTGACAGTGAAGTGGAAGCTGGAGCCGCGTCTTGGCAGGGCAGTTACATTAAGCCTTAGTCAAGGCGACAACGGCAAATGGTACGTTGTAAACGATTCAGGAAGTCGTGGAACGCAAGCAGCGCAGATCGCCAAGCAAACAATGGACGGCATTCGTTGGGTTCAGCCAGGGCAGGTTAATGGTGGATCACCAACGACAGCCGAGACCAACGCTCCCTCCCCCTCGCCGCCGTCGCCCCCCGTCGCGGCCGCTGCACCACAAGCCGATCAAAAGCCCCAGCCGTGGTCTCGCGAGGCGATAAAGTCCGCCTTCGGCCTCACCGACGAGCAAGCGGAAGCGGTCGAGGCGTTGGCGGAAGCGATGGGCCTAGACACGTCGCGGATCGAGATTGCCAAGGGCGGGAAGTCCGGCGAGGGGGCGTTGTTTCAGCCCGCTCCAAAGTGGCGTGACAACATCCTCGACGCCCTCTCGAAGTGGCAAGGCAAGGGAACGCCGGAGCAACTCAAGGCTCACTTGGCGAAGTCAAAGGGCACGAAAGAGCAAGGCGAGTGGATCGGGTTGGACGAGTTCCTGAGCGGCAAGAAGTCAGTGACGCGGCAAGAGGTCGAGGACTTCGTGCGGGCGAATCAGGTGCAAGTGCAAGAGGTGACGAAGGGTGCAGTGACAGCGGAGCCTATTTCCACGCAATTAAGGGAATACATCGAGGCTCAGTTTGCAGATGGACGCATTCCGTCACACCCCGACGACTGGATGCGAGTGGCTAACGAGGCAGAGGACGCCGCACGATCTTTGAGTGAGAATCAAAAACTCGCTGATTGGTACTGGAAACTCTCAGAAGAGGCTACTCGCCATGCCGAAGACGCCGCTCTAGGCAATCAGGCTGGCGGAACAAAGCACTCCCAATGGCAACTCCCCGGCGGCGAGAACTACCGCGAGTTGCTGCTGACGTTGCCGGAGCGACAAGAAAAAATTCGATTGCGACCAGAAGTAACTCGCAATCAAGTCGTGGAGGCTGTGGCTACAGCTATCGAAGCGAATCCGCAGTGGATGTCGAAGCAGCCGGTGATAGACGAGCTAATGCACACCGACGACGTCATGGGCACTTTGCAGCGGCACATGCCGGACGCTGAAATTGACGAGGCGTTCAAGAATTTAACTAAGTTGCAATCAAGTGACTTCCGCTCTAACCACTTCAACGAACCGAACATACTCGCCCACGTCCGGTTCAATGATCGCACGGACGCGGATGGTAAGAAGGTGCTGTTCGTTGAGGAAATTCAGAGCGACTGGCACCAGAAGGGGAGGGAGAAGGGGTACACAAGAGAATGGAGTGCGGAAGAGAAAGAGGAGTACGCCAACCTCGAAGCGCAGATGAAAGTCCTCGATGCGGCGTATATCAAATACAACGATGTTGCGTTCATCAAAGAACAGCGTCGTAAAGGCGTGGACGACGATGTTATCGACACTCAACTAAAAGAACGACAGTCTGTACCAGAAAGAGTAGAGCTTGAACGTCAGCGCACCAAAGTCTTAGAGCGGCAGTTGGCTCTCGAAGATATTAAGGCTGGCGGAATTCCCGACGCCCCCTTCAAGCAGTCATGGCCGATGCTGGCGTTCAAGCGGATGCTGCAATACGCCGCCGAGAACGGATACGACCGGATCGCGTGGACGACGGGCGAGCAGCAGGCGGAGCGGTATGACCTGAGCAAGCAGGTTGATGCGATTGAAGCAATGAGAGCCAGTGGCGGCAAGTATTTGCTGGTTATCAAAAAGGATGGAGAAGCCATCAACAGTCAGCTTGGATTGATTGGCTCGCTGGACGCTAATCAACTTGAGAGCGTAGTAGGAAAAGACCTCGCCAAAAAAATAATTGATGAGTTTCCGCCTATAGACACGACCGAATGGACGGCGAAAGAAAGCAAGTACGGGTGGACTGTTAAGGACGATTCTGGGAAACCCGTCGCTACTGAACTGACTGCCGCTTCTGAGTTAGACGCTATATCGAAAGCCGCTATCACTTACGATATGGTCCGCACAAAAGAGTACGCTGGAATTGACCTCAAAGTCGGCGGCGAGGGAATGAAGGGCTTCTACGACCGGATGCTGCCGTCCAACATCAACAAGTACGTCAAGCAGTGGGGAGGCAAGGTTGGAACGACGAAGATCGCTTTACGGGAAGCGATAGCCGACCAGGAAGACTCAATCGAAAGAGTGCGGAGATACAGAGAAGTCAGCGACTACGAATCAGAGGGATACATCTTTGCGAATGGCGCTGGAGTGGAGATATCTGCCAACGAAGCGAGACGTGCCATTGAGGGTGGCGATACTGGCGTCACCGCATTCAAGCCACCGAAACGGGAGTTAATGAGCGAGCAGCACTCCCTCGACATCAATCCAGCGATACGAGAATCAATCGCCACGCAAGGCCAGCCGTTGTGGCAGGGCAATAAGGCGTCCGTCGAGTTCATTGAGTCCGGCAAAGCCGTCATCCGCAGCCTTGAGAACCCCGATTTCTCATCCTCTGCCCACGAGTTGGCGCACATAGCTCGGCGGTGGCGACTTAACCGCCGGATTCCAGCTTCGCTTCGTGGCGGAATCACCGATGAGGAAATCACCACGGTAGAGAAGTGGGCAGGGGCCAAAGATGGCGTCTGGAACGAACCGGCTGAAGAGAAGTTTGCTCGTGCCATCGAGCGTTATTTGCGTAGCGGTCGGGCACCTGTCGCGCCGAAAATCCAGAAGATATTCGCCAAGATCGCGGAGTGGCTGAAGTCGATCTACAAGTCGCTGAAGGGCAGTCCGCTCGACATTAAGATCAGCCCGGAAGTGCAGAAGGTGTTTGACGCGCTTTTTACGAGAACGGAAAATGCGAAGCAGGAACCAGCAGCTAAACCCTCTGATAAAAGCGTTCCCGTGCGGTCGGAGGGCATACCAGCTCGCCAGGAACCTAGTGCTACTGCCCACCAACTCTCTCTCAAGGAATACGCCAAGTCTCGCCCCGGCCGCATCGAAAAGACCGCCGACCAGACTCGCCTGCAAGCTCTGGAAGCGGATCATTTCGCCGCCGTGAAGCAGGCCGTGACTGACAGCCTCGATGTGCCGTGGAAGGCGATTGAGCCGCACTGGGACGCTCTGTTACGCGCGGGGCTTGAGCCGCAACTGAAGGCAAAGACGCTTGCCGACCCCAAAGCCGCCCCAGAGATCGCGCGGCGGAGGTTTGAGGCGGCGATTGCCCGCAAAGATTTCCGCGATTCGCTGGGCGACATTCATAAAGAAATCGGCAGGATCGCAAAGGGCGAGGCTCCTACAACTGGCGGTCTCCCGATCACGAAGGAACTCATCAACGCGATTTCAGTCGCGACTCTCAAGGGGTTGCGTGCCGGTCTCAAATCATTTCAAGCCTACATTGCCGACTTGAAGTCGGTGTTCGGCGACGACGTGGTTCGCCGGTTGAAGCCGAAGCTGATTTCGCTGTGGAATTCACAGGTCAGCGATTTCGAGCTTGATACCGCCACGGATGAATTGTTCGAGAAGGGGATGGCGGAAGAACCCGAAGAGGACTTCCCAGAAACTCCGATGCCGATAGGTGAGCCAGGAGATGGCAGTAAGACAACCGGCCTCAAGAATCGCAAAGTGGACGAACTTCGCGAAGAACTGGGGATGAAACCGAGGCAGCGGTGGCCGGGCTTAGTCGGCCGAGCGTTCCAAGAAGCCATGATAAAAATGGCGAAAGAGCGTGAGGCTGAAACTCCCGGCTGGGCGGCGTCTCTGGCGGCGAGCCTTATTCAGATGCCTCGCCGCGTCACTCAGTTTGAAGTTGCGGGATTGCAGCTTCACCTACAGGCCAAAAAACAAGAATACAGCCGAGCGATACGAGAATTCGCGGATGCGTTCGCGAACGCAAAAGGGAACGACTCCGTTGATGCACAAGCCAAGGTCATCGCCAAGAAGAAAGATGCCGAGCTACTGAAAAACCAAGTGGCGCTGGTTGCAGCGACGGTCGATCCGACGAAGCTCGACTGGCACCAGATGGGTGAAACCTTCAAGCTAGAACTGGACGAACTGTTCACGGCCATTGAAATCGAAGGCCGCTTGGAGCTTGCGAACAACGGCAAAAAACTGCCGGATGAAACGCAGGAAAAACTGCCCGGCTGGGAGAAAAAATACCGCGACGCCGTCGATGAAATCGCGAAATACCGAGCACAGCAAGAGGAATCGGAAGCTCGCGAAGCGGCGATGAAGGCTCACATTGCGGCTGTTGAAGAAGTCCTGAAGTCAAAGACCGGAACAGAGGCGAAGCCGACTGAGAAGGTCGATCAACGCACAAAGTCTGCTCGCACGAAGAAGGCCAGCGAGAAGGCGAAGGCGGCGGTCGATGACTTTCTGAAGTTCGTGTCGGGGCGAAGTGGCGTCAAATACTCCATTGAGACTGCGACCGGAGAAGCATTTTTGAAAGCCGGAGCCGTCGTCAAAGCCTACATCGAACTCGGATACGCTAAGTTCGCCGACTTCATGGAGCAACTCACAAAGGATGCGGGAGTTGCCGTCAAGCAGTACGAGGCAGATTTTCGAGAGGCATGGGATCAATCACATCTCGACGACATTGTTAGTCGAATTCCAGAAGAGTATGACGTGAACCAGCCGTCCACTTTGGCTCCGATTGCACGCAAACTGCATCGGTTCGTTATCGAGCGTGACGGGTTGACCAAGAGTCCCGAAGACCGCGAAAAGGCCGTTGCCGCAGTTCACGAAATACTGAAAGACGAGATTGAAGGACTGACAGAGAAAATCACCACCGAAGCAATGTCGGGAATCGGTCAGTTTTCTCTGCGACCGCAGGATGAAATCTCGCGAATCCTCGATGAACAAGTCGGCCAGCTTCAGCCGATTGCTCGAACGTGGTATTGGGAATCGAACATCCGCCCGCCATCAACAGGCCGTCAACAGCGGCCGGACAGTGACGAGCAAAGAAAACAACGACGCATCGAACAAGAGGCCAAGAAAAAGGCGAACGTGCCGGAGATCATCGACCCAGAACAGCAACGACACTCGGCCTTAGACGCCGCTCGCATTCGCAAACGAAACCGAATTCACGATTTGCAGGAGGCGGTCAAGAAGGTTAGGGATTTCATTGCACAGAAAGGCGAAAAGGTCTCCGAGAAGGAGATGAAAGAGTTCCTCGACAAAGCACGCATCAAGCGGACAAAGACCGTTCTGAAGCCAGATCAGGTTTTGCTGGACCTGATTGAGCAAGAGCAGGAGGCGCAGGCCGATTATGACGAGGTCTTTGGCAAGCGGGAGCTTACCGATGAGCAGCGAGCCGCGATCCTCGAAAAGAGCTTGGACCGCGAGATTGAAAAGCTCTCAAAGGAAATTCCAGAAGGCGTCCTATGGCGAGAAAGCAAAAAGAAACCTCCAGTCAGCAATCCAGCAATCGAAGCGAAGCGGGCTGCATTGAACACGCTGCTGGCTCGTCGTAATGAACTGCGGTTGCTATCGCCGGACAAGATTAAACGCGATCAGTCGGATCGTGAGAAGGAACTGATTTCGCAAATCAGGCAGATTTCGGATCGTCTCGTCGAAGGGCGGATTATGCCGAAGGAGAAAGCGGCACCAGTTCCTACAAACGAGAACATTGCCGCGCTTGAAGAACAGCTTCAAATGAGAAAAGATGAATTGGAGCACGAGCGAAAGTCGTCTCCGGCGTGGCAAGAGCGATCCGACGCGATGTATCTGCGGAAGCTCGCCGCCCAAATCGAACACTGGCAGCAGCGACTTCGTGACAAAGACTTCGCGAAGCGAGAGCCAGTGAAGCCGCAACCGTTGCCGCAAAACATCAAAAACGCGATTCGCGACCGCGACTTAGTGAAGGCTGAAGTTTATCGCGAAGAACACCGATTGGAGATGCGAAATAGGCACCCGGTCGCGAAAGCACTTACGCTGCCACATTCAATTGCGTCGTTCCTGCGAACGATGATTCTGTCGATGGACTTGGCGCTAGCGCGGCAAGGTGCGTTGCTGGCGGCTGGGCACCCAATTATGACGGCTCGTATTTTCCGAAAGCATTTTGCAACGAATCCACTGAAGGATAAGTCGCTGTTTCCCACGGAGACGGATGCTGCCGTGGCGAGAGAAGAAATCGAAACAAGCTACGATGCAGACCAACAGCGAATCGCCAAGTTAGAGTATTTGGATACATCTGGCGCGTTGTCGAAACGAGCCGAGACGATTGCATCAGAATTCGTCGCAGAGCATCCTGTGATCGCTGGTGCGGAACGCGCAAACGCGACGTCGTTGAATGCCCAGAAGCTCGCGGCATTTCGGCTTTTGCGGGACAATCTTGTTCAAGGCGGCTGGTTCGTCCGTGGGGATCACTCTGCGCCAACAGACGAGGAACTACGAATTATCGGCAATTTCCTGAACGTCGCCCAAGGTCGCGGCAACTTCGGTCACTGGAAGTCAATGCTTGGGGCAGCATCGCAAGCGTATCTGTCGCCGCGATACTGGCTCGGTCGTGTTCAATATCTGCTGATGCAGCCGATTTGGTCCGGCAGTCCGATGCTGCCGTGGAACGGCGACAACAAGGCCGCGTCCGGCCGTGTTCGACGGTTGATGGCCAAGGAAATGGCGAGAGGGTGGACGGGGATCATCACGCTTTTCGGAACTTTCGTAGCGGGAATGACTGCGTCACTTGGCGGCGGCGGTCCTGACAAAGAGTGGGAATACGTTATCGACCCGTGGAACACAAAATGTGGACAAATACGACTTGGGAAAACGTGGTACGACTTCACGTTCGGACTTGGCGGGCATTTAGTGGCTGGGACTCGCCTATTAACCGGAAAGCGATCTGACTACAGAGGGGTCACTGTGCCGATAGGAGACAAGAGGCCATACGGCGCACAAGGTTGGTACATGACCTTTCTCATTTACAAGTTTGACAAACTAGATTTGATGCCGAGAGTGTTTCTTGAATGGCTTTCTGGGGAGAACCCGCGAGGGATGCCGTTCTCGTGGTCGCAGTTTGCCAAAGACAACTACATCCCGAACCTGCTTGTGAAGTCATTCGTTGAGTCAATTGGTGATTACGGGGTGCTGCGAGGAATCGCGCAGGCCGCACCAGGGACCATTGGATTCAACACGCAGCGAGACGAGACCGACAAAACAAAAGAATTGAGAACTCTCGCGATGGATGCCGCTCGCCAGCTCGCCACAGAAGACACAACGAAAGAATGGCGGATGGTTGATGGGAAAAGAGTAAAAGCCACGAAGGACGACAGGGATGATGTTGTCACGCAATCAGCCCGCAAAGTTCTCAATGAGAGATTCCCAGACTGGTACGACCAAGTCGGCATCCTGCGGGCAGCGTGGAAAGCGAAGGAGGGGAAACTTCCAAAACCCGACGCCTACGGTTCGTCGTCGTACATCTCCGCGAAAAGGCGGCTTCCAGCCAAGAAGCCAGAAAATATCGACGACGAAAGATTGCAGCGTGCGTACAAGAAATGGGAGTCGCAGTAGCCGCGACGTGATCGAAAAAGTATTTTTCGATTCGGAATTATTCGGAAGCATTCGGAAGTTGACAGGTTGATTTTGTCGGCTATTGTTTCGCCTCCTGACGCGGGCGAGCCAGTGTTCACGAGTGGCTCATAACCACACGATGCGGGGTGCGACACCCCGGCCCGCCATTTCCACAAACAAGGATGTTCGCACCGTTCGGAAAATGGACTAGCAGGATGCCAAAAACTGCACGATGCAGGCCGAACGGTGCCTTATCGCATTCAACGACCTCAATCGGAAATGCGATGGGGTTTTCGGGCCGCGCGGTCTATCAATGGTGCCGCGATGGATTGATGAAGGCCAGCATCATTCCAGGGCAGAGGCGGCTGCGAATTCGCGTTGCTGACGCGAAAGCGTTTGCTCGCAGATACGGCATTCCGTTCGACATTTCTAAACTTTAGGGGAGAACATGAACAATCCATTTGAGGCTCTTACGGCGAAGCTATCGGCACCTGTTGCTCCACAGAAGCCGCCTCCCGCGAATGCGGTGATGGTCTACGATTTTGAGACGGTGCCTGATGAGAGCCGCTTTCCGCGACCGAAGTTCGACCCGACGGCGACGTCCGTTCCAAAATTGGACGCCAATAACCTCTTTGCCGTCTGCAAAACGGTGCCAGATGTCGCCAAATACTTGGCGGCTAACCCGCTCTCTGCGGAGCAATACGATGCCTTGATTGACTTTGAAAAGAAGTCGGAAAAGCCGAGAAAAGGCGTGCTTGAGGAAATTGAGGCGTGTAAATCGAAGGCGACCAGTGCATTCGAGGAATGGAAAAAAGAGTGCTCGGTCAATCCGCTGAAAGCGAAGATCGTCGCGTTCGGTTGGTCGCTGGGGAATAGCCCCGTTGAGTCGATGACCGCAACGAACTCCGACGAAGAACGGGCGATCTGCGAGAAGTTCTGGTCTCTGGTCGCTACTGGTCGTCGCCGCGCCGGGTACAACATTACGGGATTTGACGATGCTTTGGTCGGGATTCGATCAATCCTTCTAGGTGTGACACCGACGTGTAAGTTGGTCCGCAAGAAATACGGAAACCATCAGGCATTAGACTTGATGACGCTGATGTTTCCGAACAGTTCAGCGATGAAACTGAAAGAGGTTTGCGCCGCTTTGCAAATCAAAGTTCCCGCTGGTGACATGGATGGATCGAAGGTGTTTGATTTGGTTCAGGCGGGGAAGATGAAAGAAGTCGCAGAATATGTCCGCTCTGACGTGAGCGTCGAGCGTGATCTAATGTGGAAACTGCAAGAAGTGTTTGCAGAGTAATGCTATCGTCCTGGCAAGTGGTTTGCTGGGGAAACTTGGTTGTGGTTTTTGAAAAGGGTCAAATATGTCCGAACAGAAAGGTTTAGTGGTACGAGACCGAGATGGGGCTACGGAGCTTTACCGTGCCCTACAGGCGTCATCGGAGACGATGAACACGCTGAGTGAACTCGCGAAGATGTTCACGCAGTCACAGATTATGGGGGTTAAAACTCCCGGCGACGGGATCGTGTTGGCGATGACGTGCATGGCCGAACGCATCACTCCGATGGAGTTCGTTCAGACCTACCATATCATCCAGGGTAGGCCGTCTATGCGTGCTGATGCGATGCTCGCGAAGTTCCGCTCGGCTGGTGGGAAAGTGGTGTGGCTCAACGTCGGCGATGACGGCAAAGAAGCCCGTGCCAGGTTCTCTTACGGCGGAGACGAAATGGAGATCGTTTTCACGCTCGTCGAGGCGGAACGCTTGATTGGTAAGAAGCGGCTCGAAGACCCCGATGGCAACTGGTTCAGGTCTCGCGGCCCTATGCTGCGTGCTCGCCTGACATCGAAGGCGTTGCGGATCATCGCCCCGGAATTGGTTAGCGGGACGTACCTGCCGGAAGAGATTGAAGAGTCGTTGCCGGCGACTGAAACCGCTGAAGAAAAGAAGGCGAAGCTCGAAGCTCGCCGCGCTGAACTAAAGGCGATGGAGACCGAGCCAGTTATCGAAGTTGAGGCGGTGCCAGCGCAGCCGGCGAAGCGTGGCAGGCCAAGGAAAACAGAGGAAACTCCGACTGTCGCCGCAGCAAACACTGCCGACCCAATTCCCGATGTACCGTTCGAGGTCGCCCAGATTGAAGTGAAAGCGGCTGAAATTTTCCAAGAGAGCGATGAACCATGCACGATGGAACAGCTTCAGAAGATCGTTCTTCTCGGAGAAAAGCTGGGCATGTCCATCGAAGAAGTCCGCGACAAGGTCTGTAAGGCGGCAAGCGTGGATGATCCCACGAAGATGACTTTCACGCAGGCCGATAAGTTGGTGCTTCGGTACACAGAAGCCGTAGACAAGGCTAACTCGTGATTCCCGTAGGCCAAAAACAGTGGTTTTGGGAGATGTGCCCAATGACGCTTTCTGAGGAAACAGACCGAGCGTGCATTCACTGGCAATGGCACTGGATGCTAATGGCTACCGTAGAAATGCTAGGTCCGAGCTTCGTGTGGAGCATTGGATTTCAAGCGTTGGGCTATCCCCCGACGTGGATTCATACGAAAGACGAGGCTGACGCCGTAATCAAGGCGTGCCTCGAAAAACTCAAGGAGAAACTGAAATGGGACTGAACCTCAATCTGTCGCGAGTCAGCGGCAACATGGACTCACTGAAGAACACGGCATTCAAGGACATTCCGCCGGGACGTGGGATGGTCATCGCGAAGGAGTTCAAAGAGTTCGGGTTTACCAAGGGTAAGAACCCTGGCCACGAACTGACTCTTGAGATCGTCGCCTGGACCGACCCGGAAGGCGTTGGCAAGGAGCACAAAGAGATCATATTCACGGATGATGGAAGTCGCGAAGAAGATCAGTGCGCTGCTCGGCTGATGAAGATCGCGATTGCGTCAGGAATGCTCACTCCGCGCGAAGCGGAAGACGCCCGCAACGGCTCTGGTGAGATTGATTTGGATTTCACAACGGGACTTCAGGGTCGCCCGATTATGATCGAAATCGTGAAGCGAAAAGGCAGAGACGAAAAGGAATACACGAACGTCGGCGAGGGCGGTTTCGCTTTTTATCACTGCAAAGACCCGCGTGTTTCTGAATGGCCAAGGCACGTTCCGCTGATTAACCAGAACGGGTACTTGATTGGTGAGTGGGAGCCGCTCAAGAAAGATTCTCCGGCCCCATCAAAAGCCAGCTCGAAAAAGGCATCGAATCCGTTCGCCGGTAAGGTGTAGAATGTAGTTCCTCGGTGTAGTGGTGAGCCGCCTAGCTGAGTCATAGCAGCTAGGCCCGAAACACGGGGCGCGGTCGCCGTCTCGTGCATTTGAAACAGATCGCCACAAGCGACCAACGGCCATCGCGCGGGATCGGAAGCCCACACAGCCGCAAGAGCAGACCCGCTCGCAAGCGGCACAACCCAAACCCGGTTCGACTCCGGGGGTGGCCATTGGAAACTTAAATTAACTGCAAAGGAGTGCATTATGGGATTGGCGTTAGAACTGAGCCACAAAGAATCTGTTTGGATCGGAGACGCGCAGGTCATAATTCATAAAATCGGCCAGAATAAAGTGCGACTGCGGATCGACGCACCAGCAAGCATTTTCATCGTTCGCGACGAGTTGAAAAAGCGAGACGCCATACGAAAAGAGGCCGACCGTGCGCAACCGTGAACTCACAGGCCGGTTTCTTGGCGAGAAAGCCGTTTTCGGAGAAGGCGAACGTCGCTGCATTATCGGCAAAATAAGGGCCGGGAAGGACGAGCACACTGTTCGAGGCTACGCACCTGAAGGTGAGCTTCAGTCTGGGATGATGTTCCGCTTCTACGGGCACGTCCACGTTCATCCAAGGTACGGCGAGCAGTTCAACTTCAACAGCTTCACGCCTGAAAAACCGGCCGACGATGAGTCGATAGTGGCGTACTTGAAGCAGTGTCACGGCCCACAAAAAGGGTCGATTACTGAGCAGGTGGCGTTGGCGTTGGTTGAGACATTCGGAGCCGACGCGATAAGTGCCGTGATCGACGCCCCAGCCAAGGCCGCAGAAGCCATAAAAAGGTTTGGGACTCGCTGGGACGCCGAGAAGGCGATGGTGGCCTCGCTTGTTCTCAGAGCCTCAGAGTCGATCAGGGCTACGAAAGTCGAGCTAATCGGCCTGCTTGATGGCAGGGGGTTCCCAAAGAAAACGCCAGACCGTTGCATCAAAGCAATGGGCGTCACGGCAGCAACTACCGTTAAGCAGAACCCGTATTCGCTGATGTGTCTTCCTGGCATCGGATTCAAAGGTGCCGACAAAATGTATTGCGACATCGCCAGAAAGCGGTGCAAAACGACAGAAGAATACCAGCAGGCATTGGCCTTGATTGAGCGGCAAGGGCGATGTGCCGACTACGCAGTGAGAACCGACCGAACGGGGTCAACATGGGTTCCACGTAATGTCGCTGAAATGGCGGTTCGCCAGAACGTCTCGAACACCTTAGCGAAGCCCGACAACGCGATTAGCTGGGCAAAGGGCAAGGGTTATTTGGAGTCGCGAACTAGCAATGGCGAATGGATCGCTGTTAAGTCGCACGCTGATAGCGAAGTCGAAGTCGCTCAAGCGGTTAATGATCTACTCGCCCGCGACGATCTTGGGTGGCCGGAGCTAAACGATAAGTCTGATGGATTCGAGAAATTAACCGACCACCAGTTTGAGCAGTTGCGAAATTCATTACAGCGTCGAATTGGAATTCTTCGCGGGTCTCCAGGTGTCGGCAAGACGTTCACGATAGCGGCCCTGGTTAAGTGGCTGTTGTGGTTTTACGGCGAAGATTGCGTTGCCATCGCTTGTCCAACAGGGAAAGCGGCAGTGCGAGCAACGCAGGCAATGGTCGCGGCTGGCGTCTCGATTGCGGCAACGACAATCCACAGGCTGCTAATCGTCGCAAAAGGCGAAGAAGAAGGCTGGTCATTCTATTATGGTGAACAACAACCAATGCCATACAGGTTTATCATCATTGACGAAAGTAGTATGATAGACACGGGATTGATGGCGTCGCTGCTGCGAGCGTGCTCAGAGGACACTCACATTCTACTGACCGGCGACGGGAATCAACTTAGCCCGGTAGGCCACGGTCTTCCGTTCGTTAATCTTCAGTCCGTCGTTCCAACCGGCTCACTTACTGAAATCCATCGCAATTCTGGCCGTATAGTTCGGGCGTGTGCAGAGATTCGAGACACGAATCAGTTCAGGCCATCTGACTCGTACAACGAAGCGGAAGGGGAAAATCTTCCGTGGATTGAGTGCAAAGAAGATGACTTGCAAGTCTCTGTTCTGAATCTTGTGCAGCAGATTGAACGAGGCGGTGAGTGCGATCCGATCTGGGACGTTCAGGTTTTGACGGCCTGCAACAACAACACCCCCGTTAGCCGC
>Ga0194131_10006049_pt1 | contig 17041 bp, 20 predicted proteins | sample TA2KigO120mmetaG_FD_148631 | JGI IMG/M metagenome (GOLD analysis project Ga0194131, IMG submission 148631) | Freshwater microbial communities from Lake Tanganyika, Tanzania - TA2015053 Kigoma Offshore 120m | ecosystem: Environmental > Aquatic > Freshwater > Lake | place: Tanzania: Lake... | reverse complement strand
CTCTCTTTCTTGTCTCATTTCACTAGCCTAAAGCTAACTGTGGGACATGGAATCCCCGCGGGTTCCATACTACCACCTTTGGGCTAAAGATCTTATTAGGATTTTCTCGCTTTTTCTCTGATTCAGCCTGAGGACTAAAGTTAACTATGGGACATGGTGTTCCCCGGGGAACACTATACTACCATCTTTAGACCAGCGACGGCACTTTTTTTCTATCTCTCTCTTTTGTCTCATTTCACTAGCCTGAAGTTAACTGTGGGACATGGAATCCCCGTGGGTTCCATACTACCACCTTTGGGCTAAAGATCTCATTAGAATTTTCTCGCTTTTTCTCTGATTCAGCCTGAGGACTAAAGTTAACTATGGGACATGGTGTTCCCCGGGGAACACTATACTACCATCTTTAGACCAGCGACGGCATTTTTTTTTCTATCTCTCTCTCTTGTCTCATTTCACTAGCCTGAAGTTAACTGTGGGACATGGAATCCCCGCGGGTTCCATACTACCACCTTTGGGCTAAAGATCTCATTAGGATTTTCTCGCTTTTTTTCTGATTCAGCCTGAGGACTAAAGTTAACTATGGGACATGGTGTTCCCCGGGGAACACTATACTACCATCTTTAGACCAGCGACGGCACTTTTTTTCTATCTCTCTCTCTCTTGTCTCATTTTACTAGCCATTTCACTAGCTTCAATTTTACAGGCTTATTTAATTTTTAGTGAAACATATTGTCTCTTTAAAATTTTACAAAACAATATTTAAACTTTTTAGCTAATATATTTTTTGTAATTTTTTTTAGGTTTTTACCATGTACAAGTTTAAATGTAATGATGGTTCAAAATCAACTTTTTCAACCACATCTCAAACCTTAGAATGTAAAGGGTTTTCAAGAATGCTTCATCAATCACCCTCTGACCGGCACACTTATACAGCTAAATTTTTTTCCCACCCTGTTAGGTAAAAACAAAAAAACTATTTCTAAAACAAAACACAGTAAAAAATTAACATAAATTTTTTAAAAAATTTTTTAGCCCTGGTCGTCTTCCTGGATCTGTCAAAGAAATGCACAAATATATTAGGTTTTTAATCAAAAAATATATTCAAAAACATTTTTAAATACTTTTTTAACATTTTTATTTTTTAGAAAAGAAGATTTAATGTTGTTGCAATCCAAAATTGGATTAATAGGTAAAAAAAATCTTGTTAGTTTTTCAGTCATTTAAACTTGGTTTTAATTTAAATTTTTTATATTTTTAGTTTTGTCACATCTTTACGGAAGAGACGGAAGAGACACAAACAAGACGGATACAAAAAGTCTTATTTTTGACTTTGAATTTTTTCAAAAACTTGTAGAACCAGAGACTTTAAAAAGTTTTAACCAATGTCTATTGGAATTTGTTGAAGAAATTAACTCAAACCAAACAAAAGGTGGGAAAAATATAATAATAAACATTTATTTTTGTTTGAACTTTTTTTTTTGCAGATCTTTCACGCTACACAGCTCTGTCAGACGTTAAAGTGCATCAGATTGCTACAGTTCAAACTTCAGATCCTTCCATTAACATACAATTTTTTCTTGAGGTACATTTAACTATACCAAAAAATTTATTTAAATAATATGCTTTTATTCTAATAATTCTATTTTTTAGCATTACAACGTAACAGAACTTGGTTTTGAACTTATTCCATCTAAAAACATTAGGTAATACAACATTTAATATTAAAAAATTTATTTTTAAAAATTACTAATTTTAAATTTTTATTTTTCAGTACTTCAGATGTGGCTCTAATTATTAAATATGTGTTTTCATCTGACACTGAAAGTTTTTCATTAAATTCTAAAAAAAGAAAACAAACAACTACTAATAAATTTTTGGATTATCTTACTTTAAAATTACCTGCACTTATGTTTTTTCATTATTTGGAATCGGATGCTCAACATTTTGTAAAAGATTGTCTCAGGTAAGAATCAATTTATAAAAAAAATACCTTGGATTGTAAAACAAGCTCAATTTTTAGCCTATCAACAAATCAACCCATAAGTGATTATGTTGCATCGAAATCTGACTGAACTAGTACCCTTATCACAACTTGTTTTTGTATTAGGTAAGGCACTCCTAAATTTTTTTGTGTGAATTTTTTTTAAATTACCTTTTTTTAAGCTGAATCTGGATCGGGAAAATCTACTTTTTTAAATTTATTATTAAACCATATTAAACCAGGTAATTTTTTTAATTAATTTTTACAAAAAAAAATTTGTTAAAAATTTATTTTATTTTTTTCAGAATTTTCTGTTTTTATTCAGACTAATTCACCGTCAGACTATGAGAACAATTCTAACATAAAATTTTTAGATTTATCATTTGCAATAAACAAAACGTGTTTTGAAACAATTCCTTTTAATTCTATTGTTGTGTTGGATGATTTTTCTTTTCCATCAAATAAACGTTATGAAAAAAAAATTCAATTTTTAGAAGTAATTAACCGCATTTTGCGTCATAACAACATTACTCTTTTTTTACTGGTGCATAATCTATACAACACTAATCTGGCTACAGAAATTCTTTTGGCTCCTCATCTTTTTCTATCCTATTCAAACTTAGGAGAAACTATCTTAAGGTATAAATTTTTTTTTTAATAACCAATAAATATTTATTAAAATATATTTTGTTTTTTAGGAAATTATTTCATCGATTCGGAAAAGAAAAAGAAGTAGAACAATTTTACAGACTTCCTGAGCGACAAAATTTTAATTTTTGTTATGTAAATAACATAAAATATTATATGATTAATTGTGTTGAATCCTTATTCACAGATAAAAATTCAATTAAAATGTTTGTAGACAATAAAATTTTTGTTATTCATCCTGCAGATGAATTTTGTACACCATCAACAAAAGATATCGTTTCTAACAATGTAAATCAATCTGTAATAGATTATATAAAAAATTTATATCCTAAACAAAAATTTTTGCTTCTTTTTTTTGAACAATTAAATAAACTAAATTTAATTGATGAAAATTTTTATTTAAAAGATTTTCCCAACATACATGTTACAGATTTATCTATGTTTTTAAATAATAAATTTTTTAAAGATAAAAACAAAATTGATGTAAAATTTGTAAAAATGTGTAAATGGTTTCAAGCTAATAAAATAAGATTTCCAAAAAGTAGTGTAAAAAATCCTTGGGCCCAAAAATATTTGTGTTGAGTAAAAATTTTTTTCAGAAAATTTATATTTATGTCAAAAATGAGTCACGAATATCTTCTTCAGTGTCAATCTAAGGTATTTTTTAAAATAAAATATTAAAATCTTTATTTACTAATTTTTTTTTTTTAGGACAATGTATTTCAGTGCAGTTTAGAAAAAGATTTTCGTGATCTTATTTGTAAACAGGCCCAACTCAGTTTACAATATATTGACAGCATAATAACTAGTCCACCTCTAGGTATTTTTTATTTAATACTATTTTAACGACATATTTTATTAAAAAAAAAAAATTTCAGATAACATCGAATTGGAGTTTAGTCCTGCTCCATTTTTAGGTATTGTTTTGCTTTAATTATTTTTTATTTTTATTTTTTGCTTTTTTTTAATTTTTTTATTTTTTTCAGACATTTTGAGTTTTAAAAGCAATGCTATAACAAATAAAAATATTTTTACCGAATTGAACAAAAGCTACATTAAAAAACTTGGAGCTAAAAAAAATTCTTTTTTGTCAAACATTAAATCTTCCGCTAGTAAAACAAAATTTTCATTTGATGTTGTTTTATTACCCTTTCAAATGTTAATTTTACCAGAAAAATATTACACTCAAATTGTTTCATCTTTAAATGATTTTGACATGTACAACGATCAGGACACAAGGTATTTACCATTTTAATAATTTTTTAAAATTTAAAATATTATTAAAAAAATATTTTTTTAGGGATCTTATTCAAACTTTTAAGCAAACCCTAAACGTAACCTACTATTCAAATGATGAAATTCAGGTAGTTTTAAATAAAAGTTTTAATTAAAAAAAAGGTATTAAAAAAAAAAATTGTATTTAGGAAACTCAGTTTCAAGATTTAAAAAGTGATTTAGATGCCAACGAAGAGGATGATGCTGACTTATATTTTACAGAATTTGTACAAAATCCTGTAGGTATGATTTACATTTTTTTAAATTTTTTGTTATTTTTATTATTTTTATTTTGTTTAATTACAGTGGGTCTAACATGGACAACAGAGTTTCAAGAATCATTGTCATCAGCTCCAGAATTCTCTCTTAATTTATGTAAAAAAAAATTAATATTTGAATTTGAATCTTTAGACCAAATTTTTCCTCGAATTCAAATAGATTTTTTACCCGCTGACAATGATAAACTATCTAAAGAAAACCAACCACCAAAGCAAAAATTTGCTGATTTTGGAATATTAAGTATGCCCAAAAGAAAATTTCAAACAATAACAGTGCCGATGCAGTTTGATTCTCTTTCATATGACTGGTTTACGGGATTTTCAAAACAGGTAAAAAAAATTATATTTGTGAAAAAAAATCTAGCCTCTAATTTTTTTCTTTTTATTTTCAGAACAAAGAATTTAGTGAAGCAGTAGAAAATCAAATAAATAATACTTATAAGTCATCATGGGTTGGTCAATACTTTAATTTAGACACAAATACAAATGAACAAGGCATCATTACCTTTGTAAAACCCAATACAACTGAACTAACAGATAATGACCGATTTAGAATTTTTATTAAAATTTCTGAGAAAACAAAACCATATTTTTTTCCAAATGCCGTTTGGAAACATGTTATGAAAAATTTGTCAGATAAAAATATTTTTTTTGTTGATAATCTTAGTAAAAAAAAACATGGATGTGTAACCAATGGATTTCATTATGCACAATCTATGACATACAAACCACCTTTTTTTGTTATTTTTAAATCAAACCAAGCACTTACAAATAATTTTTTAAAATTTAATAGTTTTTTTTCAAAACCAACAAGTATGAATATTTTAACAATGCTATTTTATGAAGAAGAAGAAGAAAAATTTAGAAGTAATTATGCCCCCCAGTGTATTTTACCTTTTTCAAACGCATTGTCTTTAGCAACCGTTTTAGAATTCTACATTATCGATTCAAATGGACTATTGTTAGAAGTAGCTGACCTTAGTCAATTATTTATCTCAATAAAACTTATGTAATTTTTTCAGATTTTAAAAAAATAATTTAATATTTAAAAATTTTATAATATAAAATGAATAGTCTAATAGTCATTGATGGAGTAAAGTTAATTTTAGAACCTGGATTTACTTTGCAACATTGTCCAGAAATTAAATTTCTGCAGGTAAACAACACAAATTTTAATTTTTTTAATGATATAAAAAATAATTTTTATTTTTTGTAGACTACCAAAAATCCACAACGGTTCAAATTTTTTCAAGTTCATCACAGTTATAGTACACTAACAGATACTCAAATTGATGTACCTTTTAAATATTTTTTTTTATATAACAAAAATCTTTCACCAGAAATTATATACAAAATAATTTGTTATTTATCTGAAAAAGATCTTTTTTCTTTAATTTTATCTCATCTTTTTTTACCCGTGCTTTTAAAAACCCCATGGGTATATCAACGAATAAATACATATTTATTACATCTCTTAGGAGAATATTTTTCAAAAAAAAACAATCTTTTTATAAAATGTGTTTTTATTCCAATTATTTTTAATGACAATTTTTATTTTGCAATTGACCGTGAAAAACTTTTGTATTTTAAACCCATGTTTAAAGAATACAAATTATTTTCACATATTTTTGAAAATTTTCCTTCATTTAAAAAAATTTTAGAAAATATTTCAAAATCGAAACATTATATATTACCTCCCTATGATATAAACCATTTTTCAATTTGTTCTTCAAATTGTTTATGCCAATTGTGCTATTATACTCAATCTAATATTTCTCAAAAAAATATTTTCTTAAAAAGACAATGTTGTGCTAATCATTTTTAAAACTTTTTCAGACTTTGCAAAAAAAATAAAATTAAAAATATGACACCAGATTGTATTGCTGTTACAAGCTGTTTTTTATTAGGTAAACATTTTTTGTTTTTTACACATAAAATATGTTTTAATATTTTTTTATAATTTTTTAGGCTGTTGTAGTGTTGCCAGTCTACATCTTTATATGAAACTAAAAGATTATAAAAACTATAAAAGGATAAAACTTTTAGATTCAATTTCTTTTTACATTTTATGTTCACATTTTTGTCATGAAGATCTTCAAACATTATTTTTGATGGCAGAAAATAACATTAATTTTTGTGTTGTTTTTGATATAACAAAACAGTTTATGCATATTTTTATAAGTCAATTTATGTTTGAAATATATTTTAAATCTTTTTTTTTAGCTCACAATTTTAATCACGATAAATGTAATTGCTGTACTTCTTTTACCTATCATCAAGGAAAATCATATTATGTCCTATTTAAAAAAAAACACATTAATGACTGCACAATGGTTTTTGTTATTTTACAAAAAATATCAAAAGGCTTTCGAAATTTTTTTAACAATTTTTTTATAAATTATTATTATTTACCAGGTTACCTATTTCAAAAAAAACAGTTATATTACTGTAAATATATTACATCATCAATAATACGTAAAACATTTATATTTTAAATAAACAATTTTTACAGATGACTATGATAAACTATACTAAAGAACATAACTGGTCTTTAGTACCCATTATTGAAGATGAAACATCCATCCTTGTTCGAGCACCTCAGGACATCACTATTAAACCCAACAAAATTCAACATATTTATTTAGGTCTAAAATTTCAAATTCCAGAAAATTTTATATTTTTTATTGAACCTTTTGAAAACAATGATTTACCATGGAAAATACTTTTAAATTATGCCTATCCATCAATCTATAATTTTGAATTATCACATTTACCTGTTATTTGTCAAAAACTTTCTTTTATATTTGCTGGTGATATTATTTGCCGATTTCGAATCAAACCAACCAATGCCCTATTATCAGGTAAATTAATAAAAAATATTTAATACTCTTCTCTATCAGCTTTTATTTAATAATTTGTTTTTTTTTTAGAAATGGAGCCAGAAATATTTTGGTCAGACAGCGACAATGAAGAATTGCCAAATTTTTCTATTAAATCCAACTAAACATGTCAAAATATTTTTTTTAAATTTATTTTTCAGAAAAAAATGAATGCATCTCAAATTAGTTGTGTTCCCAATGTAAAACAATATTTAAATCATCATTGTCAACCGTTGTCTTCCAAAACAAACAAAAACTATCCATCATGGTGTGAGTCTCCAATTATAGGTAAAAAAAATTTTTTTCTTAAAATTAAAAACAAATATTATTAAAAAAATTTTTTTTTTTTAGAAAACCTGGTGATTTATCTGTGGAAACATTATTTTAAAAAAAACTATAAAACATTTGATAGTTTCCTAGAAAAAATAAAACTAACAATACGAAACTGGAACAAAAAAACAGATTTGATTTATGCATTAAAATATATTTCATGGACATTTAACCTAAACATTAATATATTAACATTTAAAACCTGTAAACACCTATTTAAATGCTACAATCATTTAACATGTTTTTTAATTATCTACAAATTTCAAAATTCAGCATTAAAAATTTTTAATAATTTTAATAGTATGTCTATTGATTTGTTTTTTTATAAAAATAATTTATACAAATTATTACCTTCAACAACTTTCCCGTTATTTTATCCATATTTAATTAATAAATTAGGTTTTAATAAATTAACCTTTAATAAATGTGAAATTTCTGTAAATCAAATAATTCAAATTATTAAACAAAACTTTACTGATGTTTTTCCATTTTCTATAAAAATCTACACTGCCTATTATTTTGTAAATGTTTGTTTTACCCAACAAATTAAAAATAATTTTATAGGTCATTATAAATCTTCAGACTCTGATGAAATTGCATACATTTTTTTAAATCCTTCATTAAATGGAAACCAATTTTCTATTTGTTTTTTGCACTCAAAACTGCAAGATTCAGAAAAATTTTGCAAAAAAAATATATTTAGTAATACCCATGTTAGTGAAGGAACAAAATTATCAGAATTCAAATCTTACAAAAACAAATCTCTTAAAGAAGACTCTTTGTTAAATCAAGAATTTTGCATATGTGACCATCCATCCACCTTAAGATTAAATAGTACACGAAAAAATTTAAACATTAAAAACCTAGCTTCAACATTGGACCAAAAATATTTTTTGCAAGAAAATTTAGGTAAAAATTTTTTTTTAAAACATTATTTATGTAAATGTTTAATTTTACTAATTTTTTTTAGCTAGTTTTGGTTTGTTAACCAATGTTATTCAACGCCAATTAAAAATTTGCAGCGAAATATCTTTTTTAAGGTAAGTTTTTTTTTATTTAAAAAAAAAATTATTCTAAAAATTTTTTTTTGTTTTAGCTATGATACAGAGGCTCTAAATCATCAAATACATCAAGAAAATCAATTATTTGAAAAATGTTCATTTGTGAATAGTTTTGAAACAATATCTCACAAAAAAATAATTACTGGAGTACAAAAATTGTATACTATAGGTATTTAAAAAAAATTATAAAAAAAAATTTCAAAAAAAAAATTTGTATCAAATATTATTTATTTGTTTCAGGTTTAGTAGATCCATTGCCAAAAAAGTCAACACTTCAAATTTTAAAGACTTATTTACCTCAAACACTTTTTAATAAATTAAACAAATATGTTACTGCTAATCCAAACATGTTAAATTCAACAGTAGATTGGACTAAATTTAAATTATCATTAAAAAATTGTGATTTAAAACTTTGTGCTGAAGAATTATTAATGTTATTAGAACAAAATACTTTAACTGAAGAAAATGTAAAAATTTTTCATATTCACAAAAATGAAAAACAATTAAATTCTACAGAACCTACTCACAAAAACACTTTAAAAATGATTACAAAATTTATAATATCAATTTATCAACGCAATGTTTTATCATCTTTAATTAAATATATTTTACTTAAACCATTACTTCAATTATTTGAATCATCTAACTTAATTCCTGATCAGAAAGGAATTTTTTCATCTATATATGAACGTTTAAATGAAATTGTTTTTGAAAGTGTTTTAACAGCTTTCAATGGATCTAAATATGATAATTTTTTATTATGCAATTATTTAATTGTCATGCAATGTAAATATAAAAACAAATTAAAAATTTTTAAAAAAGGAGCTTCTTTATCAACAATTCAAATAATTTGTAAAAAAAATTTAAATTCAAAGTTAACTAAAAAAAATTTTAAAAAAAAGGACAACAGTTGGCCTATGAATCTTTTTATTAAAGATATTAGAGATTTAGTTTCCTCTAACATGACATTGGATCAAATTGGACATTTATTTAGTTTAAACGTTTCTAAACTATGCTTTCCTTATGAACAAGCAACATCAATCAAAAAATTAAAAAATTTAACTTCATTAAAAATAAATGATGAACTATTTTGGACTGATACATTTACTGGTAAAACTGTTTGTCAAAACCAACGACAACAAGCACAAACAATTTTTACCCAAAAAAATTTTAAAAACCTATATGAATTTGGTATTTATTATTTAACTATTGATTGTTTATTATTACATTCTATTTTATTAAAAATTTTTCACACCTATTTACAGGATTCAATAAATATTTTTATACGACGAAAATATTCACAATCTAGTTTATCTTTTCAACAATTTTTTATTATAGAACCTTCAAAGCAAATAGATCAAATTTTAGCTCCTGTAAAAATAAACAATTCTTTTTTTAATTATTTAATAAAACAAGCTGTTACAGGTGGTTTATGCACTAGTTTTGTTCACGGCTTTATTAATAACTCAATTTCCATCAATGAACATTTTAATTATATATCTAATCCTAATTTAGTCTCAACTACCTGGCCTAATTTTACCAATTTACAACCATGGAAAAAAAATTTTAATGAAAAACCTTCTGGTATTTTAACATTTGATATACGTTCATTATATCCCAGTGCTGCTTTAAAAAAAATTCCAGTAGGTATTCCATTATTTTATTCACGTTTTGTATTTGAAGATTTTTTACATTTAAAAGGAAAACATACTACACACCTAAAAATAAATTCTTTTTGTACAGCTGTTCAAGAAAAAAATAATCCAAAAAATGACTTTTTTAAATTAGTTAGTCAACCGGCTAAATTTATACATGAATTTAATGCTTTAAAATTATATTTAGATAGCCTACCAAAAAATATGGTTATTCATCGATTTCAGTCCAATTTTACTGCAATGGGACAATTATTTTTGGGTACTTATCCATTAGATGGCTTTTTATCTTACACTTATCAAAACAAACTTTTTATTAAACTTATCCAATATCAATCTGTTTTTTATCATGGTCATACAAATAATTGTTCAAAACCTAATATAAATGAAAATGTTGAAAAATATGAACAAACTTTAAAAATTAAAAAAAACATTACACATTTTTACAATCATTTTCTTCAATTGTTTTCTACTCATTTTGAATGTCCCATTGAAATTGAATACGTTGAATTATCAGAATGTAATTTTTTAGATCACATAATGCCAAAAAAATTATCAAATCAAGTATTTTTTAAAAATGATTATAATTACGAATCTTTCTTAAAAAATATTTTTGAAAAAAAACTTACTGGATTTTTGGTTGTAAAAAATTTAGAAATAAAAAAAAACAATCAAAATCCTATTTTTGGATTTATTATTCAAAAAGTAGAATATGATTTAAAAAACCTATCAGAATATACGCAAAAACTTATAAAAAATTTTAGTTCAACAAGAAAAGTCATAAGTTTGCATAAGTCTAAATCATTTATGGTAATAAGTACTGAATATTTAAATTGGTTAAATACAACTTTTGGATTTGAAAATCAACCAGATATTTATCATGCATTAATTTTTCAATTACAACCTTATCTTCGGAATAGTATTGAATCAAAATTATTTCAACGAAAACAAATAAAAGAATTCATAAAAAAAGAAAAAGATCTTAAAAAAAAGCAAAATTATGAAATAAAAGCTGAATTAATTAAACTTATGCTTAATTCTTGTTATGGATTTACAATGTGCAATTTAGGATCATCAAAATTTAAATCCTTTGAAAATAGAATAAAAAAACCAAGATTTAAAAATAATTCAAAAATTATAAGTTGTGTTCAACTTCAACCTAAAGTTTTTATTGTAGAAAAAAAAAATACTAAAGATATATTTGAAACTCTTTTAGGTCATGTTGGATGCTCTATTTTATTTCATAGCAAAATAATATTATTAAAACGCTTGTATTTTTTATTAAAATTTTTAAATCCAACAAAAGCACAATTGCTTTACATGGACACAGACAGTGCACATTTTTTAGTAAAACACAAACAAATTGAAAATAACGTAGATGATAATTTAAAATTACAATTTTTATCTTTATTTGACAAACACTTTGAAACAGGCAACAAAATCAGTGGAATTTGGGTTGAAGAAGGATTTTTTGAACATGGTGAATATTTTGGAGAAAAATGTTACAGACTATTTAGGGCTAATGAACATACTTATTTAACCCATATTAAAGGACTTAACAACTTTTTCCAACAAAAAATTCAAAATGAAAATATAGTTTTAAAAAATACCCATAATATTTCTTACAATGCGTTTATTAAAACTCCAGATTTTTTAATTTTAAAAACACATTTGAACAAAAATCTTTATAATTTTTTTGTTCCCGTAAAAAGATATTTTGTTTGTTGTAATGGAAGTCTACCTTTAAAATTATCCTAATGTATTTTCAGAATAAAATGAATTTAAAAAATGTTAATTTTCAACTGGAAAATTATTTGTTTACAAAACAATACAAATGGTCAAGCAAAATTGTTGAAGTTCACAATTATAGTTATACTCAAAAAGCCTATGATGTAATTAACAAAAGAAATGTAAATGTAAAATGTATTTTTAATCAATATCAAAAAAGCATTAATGAAATTAGATATTTAAAAAAATTGTATTTTAATCCATATTGTATAAAAATGCATAATTTTTTTTTTCTTCCTAAAAATATTGTTTTAATAGTAACTGAAAATTATGATAACACCCTTCGCAGTTTTTTAAAAACAAATGGATGTTTATCAGAGCAACTTACTTACAAAATACTAAAACAAATTGTAAAAGCCATTTATTTTTTATCTAAATATAACATTTTACAAAAAAAATTTACTGATGCAAATATAATTTTATGTACAACAACTTATAAAATCAAATTAAAAAATTTTGAAATAGCAAGCCAACAAAAAACAAATTTTGTTCATCAAAGAAAAATTTTCCCCACACTTTTTGGTCCTCCTGAATGGTTTTTAAAAAAAAAATTTGTTGCTGAATCTTTAAACACATGGATTCTAGGTTTATTATTTTACAAAATGTTATATAACAAACATCCTTTTAAAACACCTCATCAAATTATGTATTTTCCATGCATTTGTTTAAAAAAAAAAATTTCTTTACCATGTCTTTCACTTTTAAAATGGTGTTTGGTTAAAAAGCCCCAAGACAGAATTACATTGAAAGAAATGACATTTCATCCTTGGCTTACAAAAAAGTGGATTTGAAATTTCAGATTTAAAAATGACTTCAACCTTCAATCAAGAAACAAACAATATCACTCATTCATCTGATGAAAAATCTGTTAATTATAATTTAAATCTTCCAAAAGAAACTTCAAAAACAGAAAACACAGAAAAAATAGAAAAATCAAGTGAAAACCCTAAAAAAACAGCCAAAACAATTGAAGAATTAGCCCAACAAATATTAATATTAAAAAACAAACTCTTAAAACCACAAATTATCACGCTACAAGGAATAGAAAATTTACCGGCTGAACCTGGACGAGATTGGCGAGAAAAAGTGTTTGATTTATTTTATAGTGCAAGACTTCCAATGTTTTGGATTCTTGATCTTGAACTAGATGAAACTGAAGAAACCCAGACAGTGATTCACATCTCATTAATAAATTTTGCTATTAAAGAACATGTGAATAAAATTTTAACCCAATATTTAAATACAGAATATTCAAATAATATATACATATCCTAAAATATAAAAACAAAATGTTTCACAAACTGTAAAATTTTTTAGATAAAAAAATGTTTTAAAAAATAATCTGTTTCATTTAAAAAAGTAAGTAACAATTTTTAATTTTTAATTTTTAATTAAGATAAATTTATTTTTTTTAATTTTTAATTTTTAATTAAGATAAATTTATTTTTTTTTATTTTTTTTTTTATTTTAGGTACAGTATAAACAGCCTCAAGAAATTTAACCAACGAAAAAATACAATCCTAAAAAATGATGTGCAAAGAATCTTGTTCCAACAGTGAATATTTGAAAAAATTAAATATTGAATTATTAAACATACAAAATTTAATTTACGACTCACACAGCCTTACAATTCAAGGAATTTTATTAACAAATTCACCATCATTAAGTTTTGAAGAAAATGTTTTTAAAATTATAAGCAATGCCCAAATTCATCCTTTTTGGATAAAAAAAATTATAATACCTCATAACAATTATGAACCTACTCCATGTTTTATTCTACAATTTATTTCCCATCAAACAAAGAATGTTGCCAAAAAATTACTTTGTCAATATGTTTTATCATTGTAAACATTTTTTCAGATAATTTTTATTCATATAATGTCAGTTATAAAAATTCCACCTCCTGTTTATAAAAAGACCACTCATTATACAGAAGTTGATTGTCCTTTGCCTATTTTTAAAACAAAAATTTTAGGTTCTTATCACAATTTTAGATTTGATCAAAACCTTATACATTTTTACAATGACACTGAAATTACAATACAATCTTATCAATATAAAACTATTTATTTTAAAAATTTAATTTTAACTTCTCTTCCAGCAGAATATATTTTATTTTGTGCAAAACATGTATACAAATTAGGATTGTCTCACAAAATTAAAACCTTCCTAACTAATGACAGTCAACCTAAAATTACCCTTTTTAATTATACTAAGAATAATGTTACAATTGCCCCTAATCATCTAGAAATATTTTGTTACATTGTTTTAACAGGATTTCAAAATCAAATATTATTTTAGAAATAAATTTAAAAATGGATACAATAATCATCAGTCCAACTTTAAATAGTTGCCACAATTTTTTTAAAAAAATTATACCAACTCTAATTAATAAACTGGTAAGTTTTTTTATATCTTTTATTTAGAATTATTAATTATTTAAAAAAAATAATAATTATTTTTTTTTATAGGAATTGATGTATGAAACTTTTTACTCTTGTTTGACTACCCATCCATCACAACCAAGATCCTTGACAGAAAAACAAAAAATTGGAGAAGGTGGTTTTGGCACAATTTATGAAACCACATTAGACAACAATATTCCCGTAATTATCAAATGTATTAATAAAAATGTGTATTCTAATGAAATTTCAATGTTAAAAAAAGTTAAAAATGTACCTAATGTTATTCAATACATTAAACATTATTCCCATAAAAATAAAATCTATATTGTAATGAATAAAATACCTAATGTTATAGATCTTTTTTTTTACATCAGTGAACAAAAATTTTTATCTGAAGAAACCAGCAAAATAATTTTTAAACAATTATTAACAATACTTTTAAATTGCAAAAACAAAAATATACTTCACAATGATATTAAAGATGAAAATATTCTTATTAATCCCAACAATTTAGAAATTACCCTAATTGATTTTGGTTCTGCTCAAATTTGGAATGACAATTACAAATATACCCATTATACTGGAACCATTGTTTACTGTTGCCCAGAATTTTTTATAACCGGTCTATATACCGCTAACGGCATTACAGTTTGGTCACTAGGAATTTTATTATACAATATGTTATATGGAAATATTCCATTTCATTCAATTTATGAAATTAAAAAAAAATATTTTAATTTTCCAGACCAACCTGAAATTTCAGATTTATGCAAATCTCTTTTATATCAATGTCTTTCAAAAAATGAAACTTCTAGAATACCTTTAGAACAAATAAAACATCATCCATGGTTACAATAATTTTTTTTACAGATTTTCAAAAAAGATGAATAAAACAATTACAATAACAGACGAACCACTTGTAAGGTATAATTTATTTTTAAAAGTTTTATTAAAAAAAATAATTTTTTTTTGTTTTTAGTTTAAAAGATTTTGACAATGTCAACACTACATCCTTTTTTATTAATGCCATTTGTCATGATGAAGATGATGATCTACCTCCTGGATCAATATTAACCAATAGTTTTTTAGAACATTTACATAATTTTAATTTAAATTACTATATTTTTGGGTGGAAATTAGCACAAATGATCACAATAATTGGTATTAATAAATTACCATTTGGTTTAAATTGGAAATCTAAACTATATATTTTATGTAATAAAAATTTTTTACCAACTTCATGTATAAAAGAATTATATCAACATTGTGATGAACCTAATATTATTGATGTTAGTTTTTATAACAGTCATTCTAAAAATATTTTTAAAACATTATTACAAAATTATGTTGTAAATAATAATTTAAATATAACAATTATTTAATTTTTTTCAGAATATGAACAAGGAAAACCAAGAACCTTATTTTATTAATCAAGCTTTCTCTTTAATACGAAAAATGGGAGTAATAACAGCAAAACAAGAATGGACAAGAAAAAAACTTCCTCTAATCTTATTTGATAAAGCACACAATCACTATCAAAATTATATTCATTGGTTAAATAAATACAATAATGTTATCATTTTTACATGTAATCCCCCAAGAATAAAAATTCGTTTGTAATTAAATTGTTAAAAAAAATTTCAGACAATACATATTAATCATGGACGTGACAACTTCATCTAACATTATTGAAGACACCAACAATGAAGAAACTACAACCAACACAACCATAACAAAAATTAAAACTCCAAATAATCTTATCACAACAACTAATGAAGAAAAAATGACAATAGTGGATCATATATTTTTTGTACCTGCATTTATTTTAATTTTAATTATTGTTTTTATAACTGTAATAATAAAAAATTTAGTTTGTATATTAACTAATAGTATTAAAAATTGTTTTACCAAACTTTTTTCTTGGATTTATAATTTGTTTTAATTTTTTTTCAGAAAAAAATGACAAAAAATTTTAACAATAGAATAGAAAATAATTATTTTTGGAAACAAGTTAATACCTGCCTATTAAAACAAAGTAATCAAATACTTTGTTTATTTGTACACCCAACTAATTCTCACTTAAAAGATTTAAATCCATTTATGTTAGCTGTTTCATCCAATTCACCTGCTGTAATATTATCATACTGGCCTGATTCAGAAAATGAATCTTTTCATATAAATGCAACAACATCCATGAAAAACATACTAAAAACTAAAGGTATTCATCTTAAAACATTACATTTTAATTCCTATGACATAGCAGATACCATTTTTTTAGGTCAAAATATTTTTAATTTAATTTTAATTTTTGTACAACATTGGAATCATTATTCACCTATAGATTACTTAGTTAACAATATTAATGACCAACTTAAAGAACTTAAATTAAGTAACGAGATAGAAAATGAAAATGAATCCATGATTGACTATACAGATGAAACTCGTAATATAATTTTATCCTATGAACCCTAATTTTTTCAGATTATTTAAATATGATTCTTCTCAACTAACACAACCCAATACATTAAATCTTTCAAGGTAAACATTATCTAAACATATATATATAAATATTTTTTATTCAACATGTGATTGATTGATTACAAAAAACCACCATTTTTGCAACCTCAGGCTACGCAGGCAGAAAACGCTTATTATATGTTTATTATATGCCAAACAACTTTCCCAAACACACCTACTACTACTACTATGATACCCCGGTAAATCAAAAGAAATGTCATCTGGTA
>Ga0194131_10006048_pt1 | contig 17045 bp, 13 predicted proteins | sample TA2KigO120mmetaG_FD_148631 | JGI IMG/M metagenome (GOLD analysis project Ga0194131, IMG submission 148631) | Freshwater microbial communities from Lake Tanganyika, Tanzania - TA2015053 Kigoma Offshore 120m | ecosystem: Environmental > Aquatic > Freshwater > Lake | place: Tanzania: Lake... | reverse complement strand
GCGATGCGCTGGCACAGGAGCGTTCGGCGCAGGTGCGCCGCGACGAGGCGCTGGCGGCGCGGCAGGACTTCCTGCGCTCGACGGCGGAGCAGCTGGCGCGCGACGCCGCGTCGATGCCCGCGTCGTCGCAGTCGTCGCCGTCGTCGCAGTCGTCGCAGTCGCAGCCATCCCCCGAGGCGCAGGCGACCCGGCAGGCGCTGGAGCAGGCGGCCGCGAAGATGCGCGACGCGACCGCGGCGCTGAATCGCGGCGAGACGCCGCAGGCGCAGGCGCCACAGCAGCAGGCCGAGGAAGCGCTGGCCGCGGCGCTGGCGCAGGCCGGCCAGGCCGCCGAATCGGCGCAGCAGCAGAAGAACGAGAAGAGCCCGGAGCAGCAGCGGCGCGAGATGGAGCAGCTCGCGCAGCGGCAGCGGGAGCTCGAATCGCAGCTCGAGGATCTGCTGCAGCGGATGCACGAGCGCAAGCAGAAGAACGGCCAGCCGCAGGGCGAGGCCGCGCAGCGCGCGATGGGGCGCGCGAAGCAGGAACTCGACCAGGGCGACGACGAGGACGCGGTCGAGCAGCAGCAGCAGGCCGAGAAGAGCCTCGAGGAGATGCAGAAGGAGATCGAGGAGGAGGAGGAGCTCTACGAGGATCTGCGCAGCGAGGAGCTGCTGTTCCGGCTCAAGGAGAAGCTGAAGGAGCTGCGCGACCGCGCCGGCGCGCTGCATGACGGGCTGGTCCAGGTCGAGGCGGAACGGGGCGGCGCGGAGCGCCTGCCGCGACTGCTGCGGCCGAAGGTGGCGAAGCTCGCCGCCGAAGCCGAGGCGATGCAGAAGGAGAACGGCGAGCTGATCACCAAGCTCGAGAGCGAGTCGCCGACCTTCCCCTGGGTGTTGCAGAAGAACGGCGCCGACCTGGGGCAGCTCAAGGAGCGCCTCTCCGGGCGCGAGGCCGAGACCGGCGAATACGTGCAGGTCCTGGCGGCCGACGTCGTCACTCGCTACCTGCGCCTGATCGAGGCGCTCGACGCCGAGATGAAGCGGCGGCAGGAGGCGGCGCAGGAGAAGCAGGAAGGGGATCAGCAGCAGCCAGAAGGGGGGCAGCAGCCGGGCGGTCAGCAGTCCCCGCCGTTGGTGCCGCCGGTGGCCGAGCTGCTGCTGCTGCAGCGGCTCGAGAAGGACATGCAGGAAGATCTGCGCACGCTGCGCCTCGAGGCGCGCGAGGCCGCGGACCCGGAGCTGCTCGAGGGCAAGCGCGCCCTCGTCGAGCGACTCGGCCACCGCCATGTCGAATTGACCGAGATCTTCGAGAAGCTGGTGGAGCAGGTGTTGCAGGACGCCGAGCCCGACGACGGCGCGGCCGAGCCAGCGGAATCGGGTTCGACCGAGAGCACGGGTGACGATGGCGGCGGCGAGTCCGAAGGCGGCGGGGGCGGCGCATGAACCGGACGGGGATCGGTCGGCTCGGCGCGCGGTTCGCGGCGCTGGTCTGGTTCGCCGGAAGCGGCCTCGGTGGCGTCGCGCCGGCGCAGACGGCCGAACCCGATGCCGAGAAGGCGCGCCAGCTGATCCTGCGCATCCGTTCGTCGATGCGCCAGATCGACCGCCTCCTGCTCGAAGGGGCAGGAGCGGCAGCGGCTGAGGCCGAACTCGCCGCGAACCAGAAGCGGATCGACGAGCTGTTGCAGCAGGGCGAGCAGCAGTCGGGAGGCGTCGTCGAGGCCATCGACGAGTTGATCGAGCTCGGCAAACAACAGCAGGGCCAGAGCGGGCAGAGCGGCGGGCCGCCGCCGCCGGGTGCGCCGCCCTCGGGCGATCCGCAGGGAAAGGACCAGTCCGGGCGCCGACGCTCGAAGTCGCAGGATCCGCAAGAGCTGCCGCAGCAGGGCGGGCAGGACGATCGACCCGAGGGTGAAACGCCCGACGAGGAGTCGGCGGAGCAGCCGCGCCCGGCCGGCCAGCCGCAGGACGGCAAGGCCGATCCGACCAAGGGCGAGCAGCGCGAAGGCGGCCAACCGCCCCCGGGCGCCACCGGGGAGTTCGAGCGCACCGACCTGGCGGGCCGCTGGGGCATGCTGCCGCCGAAGGAGGCCGAAGAATTGCAGCGCCGGAGCGCCGAGGAGTTCCCGCAGCGCTACCGGCCGTGGATGGAGCTCTATTTTCGGCGGATGAGTCGGCTGCCGGCGCGGCGCTGAGTTGCCCCGAATCACGAGGAGTCGACCGATGAGCCGACGCATTGCGGGTCCGTTCGCGGCCGCTGCCGCCGTCGCGCTGCTGTGCAGCGCCGGCGCCGTGTCCGCCGCCGCGCAGGAGCGGCCACCCACGGCCGAAGCGGACGCGGACAAGGCGCGCCAGCTGATCCTGCGCATCCGCTCGACCATGCGCCAGGTCGACTCGCTGCTGCTGCGGGGCGGCGGCACCGGCGCGGAGCAGGCGCTGGCCGAGAGCCAGCGGCTGATCGCGCAACTGCTGGACGAGAGCGAGCAGAAGGCCGGCGCGATCGTCAGCGACATCGACCAGTTGATCGAGATCAGCAAGCGCCAGTCGGGCTGCTGAAGCGGCGGCGAGGGTGGCGGTCCGCCACCTCCGGAAGCGAAGCCGCAGGACGTCGAGGGCAAGGATCGCTCCGGCAAGAAGCGGTCGCGATCGCAGGACCCGCAGGAGCTTCCCCAGCAGCCGGACGGGTCGCCCCGCCCGCAGGACGAGAAGCAGGACGGCGAGCCGAAGCCTGAGCCCACCAGCCCACCGAAAAGTGGCGAGCCCGATGCAGCGAAGGGCGAGCAGAGCGAGGGCGGGCGGCCGCCGCTCGGCGCGACCGGCGAGTTCGAGCGCACCGACCTGTCGGGCCGCTGGGGCATGCTGCCGCCGAAGGAGGCGGAGGAGCTGCAGCGGCGCAGCGCCGAGGAGTTCCCGCAGCGCTACCGGCCGTGGATGGAGCTCTACTTCCGGCGGATGAGCCGGCTGCCGGCGCGGCGCTGAGCCGCGGCGCGGACGGACGGCAAAGCGCGGCCGCGCGGGGGCGCGACCGCGGGACGGGGCGAGACGATGCGGATCGGATTCGTCGTGCAGGCAGCGACGGTGGTGCTGGCGCTGGTCGCCAGCGCCGTCCCGGCGCGATCGGGCGACGACCGCGACGCCGCGTCCGGCCCGCCGGAGATGCGCGAACTCGAGCGCGCGCGCCGACTGGTCGACCAGTCGCTCACCTGGCTGGCCGGGCGCGTCCGCAGCAACGGCGCGCTCGAGATGACCCGCTCGCAGCAGCAACCGACGGTGGCGGCGACGTCGCTGTCGATCCTCGCGTTCATGGCCGCGGGTCACACCGCCGAGGAGGGCCAGGACGGGCACGGCGCGCGGCTGCGCGCCCTGATCGGCTGGCTGCTGCAGCAGGCGACGGTGCAGCCCTGCACCTGCACACGCGTCGCCGGCGAGCACGTGATCGCCAAGTTCGTCGATCCGGCGTTCCAGACGTCGCAGATGCACAGCCACGGCTACGCCACCTGGGCGGTGGCGATGGCCGACGGCATGTCGATGGGCGCCGACAACGTCGAGCAGCGCGACCGGCTGCGCCGGATCCTGCAGGGCGCGGTCCACTGCATCGAGCTGGCGCAGCACGTGAAGGGCGGCTGGTACTACGCGCTCGAGCCCGAGGGCAACCATGAGGGGTCGGTCACCGTGACCGCGCTGCAGGCGCTGCGCTCGGCCAAGGAGGCCGGCATGAGCGTCGATCCCGGCGTCATCGAGCGCGCGCGCGGCTACCTGCGCCAGTCGCAGGTGAAGGAACCCGACGACCCGCGCCACGGCGGCTTCCGCTACCAGTTGAACGACAGCCTCACCACGTTCGCCCTCACTGCCGCGGCGGTCTCGTCGCTGAACCAGACCGGCGAGTACGACAGCGGCTCGATCGAGCTCGGCATCGAGTTCATGCGCCGCCGCGACCCGCTGTCGCGCTTCGGCATCGAGCCGGAGCAGTGGCCGTGGTACGGCCGCTTCTACGCGACGCAGGCCTATTGGCAGCACCGCGATCTGCGCCACTTCCGCGGCTGGTACCCGCAGTTGCTGGCGACGGCGGAGCGCGAGACGGACCGCGGCGTGTTCCAGGACGCGCTGTTCGGCGAGGTCTATGCCACCGCCATGGCCGCGCTGACGCTGGCGCTGCCGTTCGGCTACCTGCCGTCGTTCCAGCGCTGATGGGCGTGCTGGCGCCGCTGCTGGTCGCGACCGCGTTGCTCGCGGCGCCCGCCGGCGACGAGGTGCGCTTCGAGGTCCGCGCGCGCGCCGGCACGGTCACGGCGGCGCTGCCGGTGACCGGTTCGGCCGTGCTGCCGCCGGGGAAGTTCCGCGACGGACAGCTCTGCGGCGTCGTGCGCGCCGGCCGCGATGGCCGGCCGGCGGTGGTGCCGCTGCAGGTGAACGTGCTCTCGCGTCACGAGGACGGCAGCGTGCAGCACGCGCTGTTCACCGTCGTGCTCGACGTGGCTCCCGGGTCGGTGCAGGAGTTCTGGCTGGTCCCGTCGCCGGCGCAGCCGCTGTCCGGGCCGTTTCCCGAGCCGGCCGCGGACGCCGGTGCGCCGGCGGTCGCGATCGAACTGGTCGATGACGCCGGCATCCATTGGAGCGCGATCGTGCCGCCGCCGCCGGCGGCGACGCCGGGTCACCTCCCGCTGCAGGGGCCGCTGGCGCGCGAGCGCGAATGCGAAGCGGTGCTGCGCGCGCCGGCCGGCGAACTGCCGCGCCTGCGGGCGCGCGTCCGCTGGCGCGAGCGGGCGGGGGCGACCGGCGCGCGGGTCGAGGTGGTGGTCGAGAACTGCCTGCTCGAGGTCGGGCCCGGGCTCGCACCCGACGACGTGCCGTTCCGCCGGCTGGCGATCGTCGCCGGCGAGCAGGTCCTGTGCGACCTCGCCGACGGCGTCGTCTGGGATCGCACCCGCTTCGCCGTCCGTGCCGAGGTCGGGAGCTCGCCGCCGCCGCAGGTGCGCCAGGACCTTGCCTGGCTCGAGCGGCACGGCTGGCTGCCGCCCTACGACGCGGGGCGGCCGCTCGCGTCTTCGGTCGCCGATGACGCCGCCCGGCGCATCCTCGCCTCGCGCGAGAACGGCGACGTCGATGGCGCGCGCTTCGAGTGCGGCGTGCCGCTCGATCCAGGTCCGATCGCGCGCTACATGCCCGGCACCGGCGATCGCTCCGACATCGGCCCGATCCCGCTCTGGGCGGCGCTGGCGCTCAATTCGCGCGGGCGGCTGGCGCAGGAGCTGCTCGCGGCGGCCGACCAGAACGGCGCCGGTTCGTTCCCGATCCACGTCCGCGGTGCCGACGGCGTGATGGGGGTGGAACACGCGGCCGGACGTGCGCTGAAGGACCGCAAGGGATCGCGCAAGTGCCCGCAGGTGCCGGATCGGGCGCATGCGCCGCTGCTCGGCTACGTCACGTGGCTGCGTGACGGCGAATGGCTCGCGCTCGAGGAGTTCGCCGCGCAGGCGTCGTACTGCCTGCAGGAGTGGCCGCACGACGGGCGCTACCGCTATCCCGGCTCGCGCGACTTCGCCTGGTCGCTGCGAACGACGATGCTCGCGGCCAAGCTGCTGCCCGACGCCCATCCGCGCAAGGCGTGGCTGCGCGAACGGGTCGCCGCCAACCTCGCTGAACTGGCCGCGACGATCGCCCGCTCCGAGTCACCGCTGCACGCGTGGGGGAGCGGCAGCTTCCGCTCGAGCGGCCGCAAGAGCTGGCCGTGCGCGACGCATTGGAGCCCGTGGCAGGGGGCGTGGGTCGCGGCCGCCTGCGAGTGGACCGCGCGGCTGCACGGCAACGCCGACGCCCGTGCGCTCTGGGAGTGGCAGGCCGCCTACTTCACCCGCGCCTACGCCGATGTCGGCACCACCTTCCTCGCCCCCGACGGCACCGAGGTGCGCTGGGAGTCGGGCCACCACGCCCTGGCCTACTCGTTCCCGGTCGCCACCTACGTGCCGCTGCGCACCGCCGAAGGCTGGACCGAGCTGCCGGAGAGCCGCCGCTTCATCGGCTCGTTCGCCGAGGCGCTGTGGTGGCTGCGCATCAACGGCGACCACGAGTTCGATCCGGGCCGTCCGCCGGAGCTGCCGCGCGCCGCCGACGGGCGCGCGCTGCGTCCGCCGCACGAATGGCGACCGCTCGGGGGCTTTGCGCCGCCGGAGCTGCCGGCCGCCAGCTGGATCACCTATGCACTGCACTGGTTCCGTGCGGTGGCGGTCGCGGACGGGCGACCCGGAGCGGATCGCCTCGACGCCGCGGTCCGGCCGCTGCTCGAGCGGACCCTCGCCGAACCGGGGCTGCGAATGGTGCCGGAGTTCGCGCGCCCGCCGGACTGAGGGCGCGACGCTCCGGCGGGCTCGGTCGGGGACTTCCGCTCACGCGCTCAGGCGAGCGGCGTGAACTCGTGGCCGCGACCGACGAGGCCGCGCGTCGGGAACTCGACGCTCCTGCCCTTGCCGGCGGCGACGTGGCCGACGACGTGCGGCTTCTTCCAGCCCTTCTTGCGCAGCACGGCGAGCGTGGCGTCGGCGCGGTTGGGATCGACCACGAGGATCATCCCGATGCCGAGGTTGAAGACGCGGTGCATCTCGGTGTCGGTCACGCGGCCCTGCTGCTGCAGGAAGGTGAAGACCGGCGGCAGCGGCGGCGGCGCATCGACGACGAAGCGGATGCCGTCGGTGGCCGCGCGCAGCAGGTTGAGGTAGCCGCCGCCGGTGATGTGCATCGCGGCGCGCGGGCGCAGGCCCGCCGCGGCCAGCGCGCGGAACTGCGGGACGTAGATCGCGGTCGGCCGCAGCAGCTCGGCGCCGAGCGTTCCGCCGAACTCCGGCACCGGCAGGTCGACCTTGAGGCGGCGGCGCTTGAAGCAGATCTCGCGCACCAGCGTGTAGCCGTTGCTGTGCACGCCGTTGCTCTCGATGCCGATCAGAACGTCTCCCGGTCGGATGCCCTGGCCGCAGCTCACGTCTTCCCGCGCGACGGTGCCGATGGCGGCGGCGGCGAGATCGAAACCCTCGCCCTTGTTGTGGCCGCGGATCATGTCGGGCAGCTGCGCGATCTCGCCGCCGGGGATCGAGATGCCCGCCTGCTTCGCCCCCTCGTAGAGCGATCGGCCGAGCGCGCGGCCGACGCTGGCGGGCGGCTTCTCCATCGCGATGTAGTCGACCAGCGCGATCGGCAGCGCGCCGACGCACAGCAGGTCGTTGACGTTCATCGCGATCAGGTCGATGCCGAGCCCGGAGAAGTCACCGGCGGCCTCCGCGATCAGGATCTTGCTGCCGACGCCGTCGGTGGTCAGCGCGATCGCGACCGGCAACCCGATGTCGAGCACGCTCGCGTAGTAGCCGTTCGGGATCAGCGGGCGCTGCCCTTCCGCCGCCAGGCGGTCGGTCTTCTTCAGCGATTCGAGCAGGGCCGAAAGGAACGTCTCCTTGCGCTCGAAGCTCACTCCCGACTGCGCGTAGGTCGCGGCGGTGCTCGACTTGGCCATGGACAGCGCGGCTCCCGAGATCGCGAAAAGGGCGCGGGATGTTAGCCCGCCCGATTCGTGCGCCCGTGATTTCCGGCTCTGTCCGGCGCCGAGATCCTCTCGCCCCGGGTCGGCGCTCAGGGCAGAGGCGGGGCCGCGGTGGCATCCCGTCGATCGCGGTGCAAGTGACTCCGCGTCTCCGGGGAGACGGCGGCGCCCCGTAGCGTCTCCCCCGGGCGCTGTGCTATCTCTCCCGGCTTGCTGTTCGGTGTCGCACCACCGGGCAGTCGGACCGATCGTCCTCCCGGGGAACCCGTGGGAGATGTTTCGGCACGGCGCGCGCATGGCTACGGACGAGACGGCAGTCGCTGCCGTGAACGACGGTGTTCGGCTGCAGCACTTGGCAAGGGGTCCAACGGCGATGACCATCCACGTTCCCATTCGCGCGTTCGCCGGTCTCGGTGGCGCGCTGTTCCTCGGCGCAGCGCTCGCCGGTTGCGGTGGCGGCGGCGGCGCCGGAGCCGTCGGTGCGACCAGCGCCAGCTTCACGCTGAGCGACGCGAGCTACGGCCGGCTCGTCAACGATGGCGTCGCGCCGCAGCTGGTGAGCCCGCTCACGACGGCCTTCATCGATCCGTTCACCGGACTGCTGGTGCCGGGAACGTTGCAGCCCATCGCCGATGGCGTGAACGTCGCGGCCAAGCAGACGGTGGGGCTCGGCTCCGACTTCCTCCCGCGCGTGATCCCGCGCAACGCGGTGCTCGAGCTCAAGTTCACCGCCCCGATCGACCCGGCGTCCGTGGTCGCCGACGTGATCGACAGCGCCGGCGCGCTGGTCAGCGACGGCTCGATCCAGGTGCGACTCGGCGATGACACGCCCGTTCCGGTCATCCTGACCCTGGTCAGCCCGACCATCGTCTGGATCGATCCGGTGGTCTCCGGCACCGCCGGATTCCCTGCCAGCCCGGTCGACTTCGGCCCGACCGGATTGCCGCGCGCCGACGCGACCGGCTTCCTCAAGCTGCGCCTGCCGCGCAGCGGATCCGCGATCCTGCGCTCGACGAAGGGGGCCTTCCTCGGCAAGCGGAAGGACAGCCTCGGCGACTTGGCGAACCCGATCGGACTCAACCCCGGCAACCGGGTGCTCGACTTCATCCAGCAGAACCAGCTGATCCCGACCAACGAGACGTACAACGGCTTCCTGCCCGACAACTCGACTCCGCGCGTCGCGCGAGAGCACGTGTTCGAGCACGCGTTCGACAGCCTCGCCGGGGATGCGGCGGGCGCCGCCGACGTCACCCTCAGCGGGATCACCTTCTCGACCCTCGCCAAGGCCGGTGCGGGCGAGTGGGCCGGTGCGAGCTTGGTGCTCCGTTCCGGTCTCCTGACCGAGGAGAGCCGCGCCATCGTCGGCAACACCGAGAACGTGGTGAGCCTGGCATTGGCGTTCGTGCAGCCGCCGGCGGACGGCGACATCATCCGCCTGGTGCGGTCCGAGCTGTTCGAGCCCGACCTCGCGAACCCGATCGATCCGGCGAGCTTCGACCCGAACAACCCGGAGAACGCCAACAACGCCTCGTTCGCCAACTTCGTCGAGGCGTTCGAGATCGACCCGTCGCTGAACGTCGTCCGCGGTCCGATCTCCCTGCGCGATGCCGTGCCGACGTACAGCGAGCTGCGCGTCCGCTTCACCGAGCCGATCTCGGATGACTCGCTGCTCAACTGGGAGACGTTCCGCGTTGCCGCGGTCCCGGACGGCGGCGAGACGCAGGAACTGGTGACCGATGCGGTGCTCGACGGCACCGGGCAGGTGGCGATCATCCGTCCGGTGCGCCTCGACCAGGCGGCTGGAGCGTATGAGCTGGTGGGTTGGGGCAAGGGCACCAAGAACCTGCAGCTCGTGGTGCAGACAGTGCCGCGCGCCAGCTTCCTCCGCCAGCAGCTCGGCACCGCTGCGTACGAGACGTTCCTCGACGAGGGCGTGCGCGGACTGGTCGACCTCGGCGGTCAGCCGATCGCCTTCCCGAACTCGCTGTTCGATCCGGCCAACCCGGCGATTCGCTTCAGCGCGCCGTTCACGTCGACCCAGCTTGCGGTGACGCAGCCGAATCCGCCGGTGGCCCGGAGCTGGGGCGCGATCGTCCACCGCATGCGTGGCCGCCCGGTCACCGGCATCGATCCGACCACCGGCCTCGCCGGCGTCGCGTACAAGGACCAGATCAACTACTACTACCCCATCCCCGACGTGAACCTGCAGACCAACGGCCTGCTGGCCGGGTCGCCGGTCGTCGAGATCACCAAGATCCACGACCAGTACTTCCCGCCGGAAGGGCAGTTCTCGGTGTTGTTCAACGGCCTGCCGGCGCCGCTGACGTCGAACACGACGGCGCAGGGACAGGCGCACGATGGCGCCCGCTTCCAGGCGCTCTGGCGCGATTTCGACTGCTCGCCGAACAGCCTGGCGCTGGCCGGCACGCTGCTCGATCTCAACCGCGTCAGCTGGTGCCCGATCGGCGGCAACGTGACGACCGACAACTACGACGACATCTCGATCCACTGTGCGCACTCGCCGATCCGGCCGATCTCCTCGAACAACACCGGCGGCGCGAGCCAGCCGCAGAGCGGGCTCAGCAATCCGTTCTCGTATGAGACGTTCATCGACCTGATCGACGGCGGCAGCGGTCCCTGCGCGGGCATCTCGTGCGCCAGCGAGGACGGTCCGAACCACTGGGACACGCTGGTCACCGTGGTGCAGCCGGGAACCAAGTACAACGTGACGCAGAGTCGGCTCTTCACGCCGCCGGGCGATCTCAATGCGTGGCACCCGTGGCCGACCTTCACCGTGCCGTTCCAGTACAACAACGGTGACAAGCCGCAGGCCGAGGTCGACCTGCGCACGCAGGTGAACAACACCTACAACTGCAGCGGCACCGAGTGGGAGGAGTACCGCACCGCCGGGCAGAACAACGAAGGCGGCGACAGCCTGCTGTTCGAGGTCCGCATCCGTCCGCAGACCACCACGGTCTCCGGGCAGAACGGTTTCTCGTACGTGATCGGCTGCCTCATCGACTTCTTCGGTCAGCCGTCGTGGCGCGCCTACTCATGCGGTGGCGCCGGGACCACGATCAACCCCGACGCGATCAACACCGACGCCAATGCGCGTTGCGCCGTCGGTCACCTCGACTCGACTGCGCCGCGCGGGAGCGACAGCTCGCGTTACCTTGGCGTCTTCGACTACGTCAAGACCACGTCGAAGATCACTTCGCCCTGGGTGCGCGTCCACCCGTCCAATACCGCGAGCCCCGACTTCTTCCCGGTGATCCTCGATCCGCCGCTGACCGAGCAGCCGCTCGGCACTTCGGTGGTGATGGAGTTCGAGGGCGCCACCAGCAACAAGGGCGTCGGCGCGACCGGCTTCTCGACGTCGGTCAACGTCGCCGACACCAAGTCGAACATCGCGTTTCGGGCGACCCTGATCGGCAACACGTCGACGCTCCTGCTGCCGAACTTCGACACCATCGCGATCCCGTTCCTGCGACCGCAGGGTTCCTGACCACGACCGGGCCGTCGCTGGCCTTGGATGGATCGGCCGGCCGCCGGGTCACCCCGGCGGCCGGACTCATCTGGCCTCGGCTCCGCTCTCGCGCGGGAAGCGGTCGAGCGGTGCGACGCCGTCGACCGCGCCGGCTCGCAACGCGCCAGCGCCTCGTTCAGCGCGGGAGCGCCTCGTTCAGCGCGCCCTGGCGGTAGCCGTCGAGGTCGAGCGCGGCGAACTTGAAGCCGGCCGTGCGTACCGCGACGGCCAGTTCCACGCGCCGTTCGAAGGCCCGGGCGAGCTCCTCGGGCGGCACTTCGATGCGCGCGACGTCGCCGTGCCAGCGCACCCGTACCGAGGCGAAACCGAGCCGGCGCACCAGGAGCTCGGCGAAGCCGATCTGATCGAGCATCGCCGGCTGGATCGCGGTCCCATACGGCACCCGTGACGACAGGCACGCCAGCGCCGGCTTGTCCCAGTTGGGCAGGCCGAGTTCGCGCGCCAGCGCCCGGATCGCCGCCTTGCCGAGACCGGCCTCCACCAGCGGATGGCGGACCGCGGCCTCGTCGGCCGCCTGCTTGCCGGGTCGCCAGTCGCCGAGGTCGTCGGCATTCAGCCCGTCGGCCACCGCGGCGAAGCCGTTGGCGAGAGCCCACGGCCTGAGCTTCGCGTGGAGTTCGCTCTTGCAGAAGTAGCAGCGGTTCGCGGGATTGGCGGCGTAGCGCGGATCGGTGACCTCGTCGGTCGCGAGTTCGACCAGCCGCGCCCCGAAAGTGGCCGCCACGCCGCGCGCGTCCTCGAGTTCGCCGGGCGGCAGCGAGCGCGATACGCCGATGACGCCGACCGCGCGCGGGCCGAGCCGCTCGTGGGCGATCCGCAGCACCAGCGTCGAGTCGATCCCGCCCGAGAAGGCGACCGCGACGCTCCCGAGCGAGTCGATGGCGCGTTCGAGCGCCGTGCGCGTGGCGGCGAGGTCCATGTCAGTCGCCGAGCAGTTGGCGCTCGCGCAGCGCGGCATGGGCGGCGCGGGCGATCGCCCAGCGCTCCGCCGCGCGCGGCTCGGTGAAACGGGCGATGGTCCGTTCGGGCGCCGGATCGGCGGCGATCGCCCGATCGACCTCCTCGATGAAGCGGTCGCGGGTGCCGAAGGCGGCCAGGCGGGCGGCGATCTTCGCGACGTCGCCCCGCTCCTGGCCGAACAGGTGCAGCAGCCGGCGGCGCATCGGTTCGTGGCCCTCGCGGAAGATGTCGGCGTCAGGGTTGAGGAAGAGCCACGCCGCCCCCTCGATCCAGACGCGGTACTGGAACCAGGCGAGGAAGGCATCGCTGATCGAGGTGTAGAGCCGCTGACGCCGCGCGTCGGCGGGGAGCGGCGCGACGTAGCTGTGGTCGTTCAGCACCGTCCGCGCGAAAGCGATGGTGTCGACGTCGGGCATGTCCATGCCGCTGCCCGATGCCCACGCGTCGTAGAGGGTGATGTCGGGGTAGACCCGGCCGTTCAGGTCGCAGTAGGCGTGGGCGAAGAAGGTCGCGACGGCGTCCTGTTTGCCCTCGAAGTCGAACTTCGCCAGCAAGTGGGCGGTGATCCGGTCGCTGTCGGGCGCGTAGCCGTTGAGCGCGTTCCAGAGCCGCCCGTACGGCGCGACCGCCGGGGCCATGGCGACGGCGCGGTTGGCGCCGAAGTCCCACTCGACGCTGGCGGCGAACGGCGGGTCGTTGAACCACGGCAGGAACTTGCCGCGCTTGTCGGCGTAGTCGGGGCCATCGGAATCGGCCGGGCGGCGGACCAGCCGCGTCCGCCTCGCCTCGTCGCCGGTGAAGGTCTCCGGCGCGTGGAACGGCGTCGCCACCCGCGGCAGCGGTTCGTCGCCGGCGAGCGCCTCCTTGCGCAGCTGCAGCAGCGCGAGGTCGCTCAGCTTCAGGACCCGCGCCTCGACATCGGCGATCGCGGCGGCCTGGATGTCGGGGAACGCGTTGCCGAATGCCATCAGCGCACCTTCGACCGCCGCAGCGGACGGATCGGGCGGCACTTCGCCGTTGCTCTGGCGGAGGAGGGGCAGGGCGGCGACGAGCAGCGACAGCGGGTGCAAGGGGCGGGTCTCCGGCGGAATCGCGGCGAGAGACTAGTCTCTCGCGCCAGCCCGACCATGAGTGACCCCTCGGATCGCGCACCGCCGACTGCCGATGACGCCCGCGTGACGGTCGTGCTCGTGCATGGGCTGCTCCGCACACAGCGCTCGCTGCACCGGCTCGCGCAGGCGCTCGACGGCGCCGGGTTCCGCGTGGAGCGATTCGGCTACTCCAGCACGCGAGGGGCGATCGCCGACCACGGCCACCGGCTCGCGGCGGAGTTGCGGCGGCTCGCGGCGGAACGCCCGGCGGGGGCGATCCACGTGGTCGGCCACAGCCTCGGCAACCTGGTGGTGCGCGCGGCCCTCCACGGCGCGGCGCCGCCGCGGGTCCGGCGCGTCGTGATGCTGGCGCCGCCGAACCGCGGTTCGCCGGTGGCGCGGTTGCTGGCGCGCTGGCTCGGCGCCGCCGTGCCGGTGCTGCGCGAGCTCTCCGACGACCCGACGGCGACGGTGCACCGGCTGCCGGCGCCGCTCGACGCCGAGGTCGGGGTGATCGCCGCCCGGTTCGACCACCTCGTTCCCGAGTCGAGCACCCATCTGCCGGGCGAGCAGGACCACGTCCGGCTGCCGGCATTCCATACCTCGGTACTGTGGGACCGCGCGGTCGCGCAGCGGGTGATCGAGTTCCTCTCGTCCGGGCGGTTCGGCGCAGGAGAGCGGCGATGAGGCGGCGCAGCGGCCGGGTACGCGGCGCGACTTCCCACGGCGCGGCGGCGCTGCTCGCGGTCTTGGTGGCGCTGGCGGCAGCCGCCGCCTCTGGCGGCGCCGGCGGCGATCGCGTGGTCCTGAAGAGCGGCCGCGAACTGGTCGGGACGCTGATCTCGGACGGCGGTCACCAGGTCGAGTTCGACGACGCGCAGCGCGGCCGCCTCGTGCTGCCACGCCACCTGGTGCGGACGGTCGTCCGCGCCGACCAGCCGGCCGGGCTGTTCGCGCCGCTCTGGCTCGACGAACCGTCCGGCGCGGCGCCGCGGCAGTGGGTGCGCCATGTCCCGCCGCGCGCCGGCGCGCCGGGCTCGCTCGCCACCGGCATCGGCCGCTTCTTCCACGAGCCCACCCGCACGACGCTGTTCCTCGTCGGCGCGGTCCACGTCGGCGACGCCGCGTACTACGAGCGGCTGCAGGACGTGCTCGATTCGTGCGACCGGGTGCTGTTCGAGGGGGTCGGGCCGCGGCCGGGGGACGCAGCGCCGAGCGAGGACGACGTCGCCCGCTTCGACGCGCTGTTCCAGCTGCAGCTGCGGCTGAAGGACCTGCTCGGCCTCGAGTTCCAGCGCGATGGCCTCGACTACGACCGGTCGTGGTGGCGCAACGCCGACGTCGGCGTCACCGCGCTGCGCGCCGAGCTCGATGCGCGCGGCGCCGCGCTGCCGACCGACTCGCCGCTGGTCCGCGCGCTGCTGCAGATGGTGCTGCAGGGACTCGACACCGGCCGTCTCGACGCCGACCCGCGGATGCGCGCCATGCTCAAGCGGCAGGTGGCTGCCGTGCTGGCGACCGCCGAGCAACTGCTGGCCGGTCAGGCCGACGCGCTGCAGTCGGTGCTGGTCGAGTGGCGCAACGACGCGGCTCTCGCGGTGCTGGACGACGAGATCGCCGACGGACGCCCTGGGCGCTGGATCGCGCTCTTCTACGGCGCCGCGCACCTCGCCGACTTCGCCGACAAGCTGGCGCTGCGCGGTTTCACCTACGAGACGATGGATTGGCTCGAGGCGTGGCGACTCGACTGAGAGCGGTGAGGCGGCGTCACTCGACGCCGATGTGGCGGCGCAGCCGGTCGACCCACTCCGCGGGACCGTCGCGCACCACCGTCGCGCGCGGCGTCACGATGCGCACGTGCGGCTCGAGGCCGGGCCCGGCCACCAGCCGCCAGCCGTAGCTCTCGGACAGCCCGCGCACCGACAGTTCGAGCCGCAGCGCTCCGGTCAGCTCGCGCACCGCCTGCGCCAGGCCCCAGCGCTGGTTGCCCGACAGGTCGGCGAGTGCGCCGGTCGCGCCCGGCCGGCACCAGATCACGGTCTCGAACGCGCGCTTCGGCTCGGCGGGCACCGCGGCGACCAGCCCGCCGCGGAACTCGCCGACCAGCAGTTCGGCGCGGCCGCGGGTCTCGAGCCAGGACGCGCGGCCGACCCCGTGGCGCGCCATGAAGGCGCGCTCGCGCAGCAGCCATGGCGGCGGGTCGCGGTGGAGGGTGATCGTCTGCGTGCCGTGGCTCCGCGCGCCGCGGCGCTTGCAGATCGCGATGTGGCCGCGCCGGCCCGGGACGACTTCCGGCCAGGCCGGGTCGCCGCAGGACGCCAGGAACGACTCGGCGCGCGCCAGCGCCTCGAACAGGGCGATCGCGTCCATCGGCGGCACGCTGTCGAGGTCGTCGCGGTGACGGGTGCTCGACACCTGCTTCAGCACGAGGTCGGGCCCGCGCAGCGCGTGGACGGCGAGGAACGACCGGCCGCGCACCAGCTCGGTGGTGTCGATCACCGGCCCGAAGCGACCGGCGCACCAGCGGCAGGGGCCGCCGTGCTGCAGCCGTGCCGGCCGCTCCGCTGCCGCCGCGCGCACGGTGGCGAAATCGACCGCCTGCAGGCGATCGGCGAGGCGCTGCTCGGCGACGAGCGCAGGGTCGATCTGTCGCGGCGTCATCGGTTCACCCGCTCGCCGCCGCGATCCGGCCGGACTCGGGACTGCTCGGCGTGGCGTGGTCCGCCACCGCGATCCGGCCGGCGAGGAACCCCTGTCGGCCGGCGATCCACGCGTGGCGCATCGCCGCCGCCATCCGCGCCGGCTCGCGCGCCTGCGCCACGGCGGTGTTGAGCAGGACGCCATCGACGCCGAGCTCGAAGGCGACGGTGACGTCGGACGGCGTCCCGACCCCGGCATCGACCAGCACCGGCACCCGGAGCGCCTGCTTGATCGCGCGGATGTTGCGCGGATTGTTGATGCCCTGGCCCGATCCGATCGGTGAGCCGAGCGGCATCACCGCCGCCGCTCCCGCCTCTTCGAGCCGTCGGCAGAGGACCGGGTCGTCGCTGCAGTAGGGCAGCACGACGAAGCCCTCCTTCACCAGCCGCCGCGTGGCGTCGAGCGTCGCGATCGGGTCGGGCAGCAGCGTGCGCGGATCGGCCAGCACCTCGAGCTTGACCAGCTCGGACAACCCCGCTTCGCGTCCGAGCCGGGCGACGCGCACGGCGTCGTCGGCGTCGAAGCAGCCGGCGGTGTTGGGCAGCAGCGTGATGCGCGAGCGATCGATCCAGTCGAGCAGGCTCTTCTCGCGACCGGTGAGGTCGACGCGCCGGACCGCGACCGTGACGCACTCGGTGCCGGCGGCCAGGTGCGCGGCGCGCATGACTTCGTGGCTCGGATACTTGCCGGTGCCGAGCAGCAGCCGCGAGCGGAACGAGTGTCGCCCGACGACGAGCGGCGTATCGGCGAGGTCGGGTGAAGCGGCGTCAGCGGCGGGCGCGGTCATCATCCACCTCCCACGAAGGTCACGATCTCGAGCGCGTCACCCTCGTGCAGCACGTGATCGAAGCCGGTCCGCGGCAGCAGCTCGCGGTTGAGCTCGACCGCGAGCCGCTCGGTCGGCAGCGCGAGTTCCCGCAGCAGCGCGCGCACCGAGAGCGGCGCCGCGAACTCGCGGGCCTCGCCGTTCACCGAGAGGCGGATCGTGTTCGTCGCGTGGTCCTGCATGGCGATCCCGGGCCGCCCGCAGCGGGCGGCGACCCCGCTGGTTCACCGGCGCGGGAAGCGCGGGTCGCCGCGGATCGCGGCGAGGTCGAGGTCGCGCGCAGCGTAGTCGATTTCCTGCGCCCGTGCGGCCGGCGTGAGGTGTGCGGAGGCGAGGTGCTCGGACAGCCGGGCCAGCGCCGCGTCGCTCTCCCCGAGGAGCGCGTGGATGCAGGCGCGGTCATAGGCGTGCTCGA
>Ga0194131_10006046_pt1 | contig 17049 bp, 18 predicted proteins | sample TA2KigO120mmetaG_FD_148631 | JGI IMG/M metagenome (GOLD analysis project Ga0194131, IMG submission 148631) | Freshwater microbial communities from Lake Tanganyika, Tanzania - TA2015053 Kigoma Offshore 120m | ecosystem: Environmental > Aquatic > Freshwater > Lake | place: Tanzania: Lake... | reverse complement strand
AGAACCTGTAAAAATAATTCTTTTATTTTTGAAGAAATCTACCTGGTGCTTAATCCATGTTCCAATCTCCATAATAAATTGAGCTTCATCGAGAAACAAGTATTCTGGGCCATTAGCTTTTGGTTCTAATTCTCTCCATGCTTCTAAAACGGCACTGAGCCCTCCAAGCTTGCAGATAGGATGGTCAAAGGTTGCATACAAAATATTGGCAGGAGGCACACCTGAATCGAGGAGCTTTTGGATAGCTTGTAGCAATAGAGTTGTTTTTCCAACTTGTCTTGGGCCAGAAAGCATAACAGCTCTTGGAACTGGTGGCGTTTCTATCCACAGCATCAATTCTTGAAAGGCTGTGCGATGCCATTCTGGAATATCAGAAATTCTTGTTCCTCTCCACCAAGGATTAAACTGAGAAAGAATAGCTATGAGTTCTTCTTTAGGAATTTTCATACACACCTGTCTTATTTTATCTTTTTAAGTAAAGTATACTTTACCTATATCATCATATTAAGCAAAGTAGCAGTGATTTTCAATGAAAAAATTACAATTCTGCACGTTTTTCAATATTTTTTCTTTAAAGACTTAAGACTAAAGATGTCTATCGTTAAAGACAATACTTGACAAGTTCAGGTTGCCTAGAAAAAAAACGTTCCTATCCAAGTAATACAACACCGAACAATCTAGAATTGTCCTCTTAATGCTAAGAGGCAAATCGTAAAACAACCATTGGATGAGGTTTGGGCTCTGCACCAGATGTGGAGAGGATTGTTTTAAGGCTTTTCTCGTACTTTCCTCCTGTATATTGAGCGACCACCTTCTCCCAAAAATCCCGAGCTGGTTGGTTTTCGAGAATCTGAGCAGTCTCCCATATACCAGAGAATCTTGTAAAAAGCTCTGTTGCTACATAGCGACCCACGCCCTTCCCTTGAAACTTTGAAATAATAAAAAACTCTCCGATATTCCAGTCTACCTCTTTCGTGCTTCCCACTTTGTTGATCAGTGCAAACCCAGCAAGTTCATGATTAACTTTAAGTAAAAAAGCATATCGGTCAGGTTGTTTACAATAAGAGCTGAGATCAATACATGTAAAAAGACCATCGGAAGGAACTTCCCACCCAGGGTTGAACCAGCAGGTTCTTGACATGTCGTAGATATAGAAACAACCAAGATTTTGAATCGTGCTCAAACTTTCTTCTCCAACCTGACATAGAGAAATGTCCCATCCTTCTTTTTTCTTATGATCCATCTCTATAGTAAACCTCGCTTTCTATGTAATTTCAAGGAAGAGTACTGTATCAAAAAAAAAGAAATCTATCATAAAATTCACCTTTTGCTATAACGAAGTGCAAGAAGGTATGCCTATGGATCATCAAGCAAGTCGTTATAAGTCCTTTGGATCAGGACCAGAGAAAGTCTTTGTTCTTCATAACTGGTTTTGTGATAATAGCCTCTATGCTCCTATCCTTCCCTACATAGATCAAAGCCGCTTTACTTTGCTTTTTATGGACTTACGCGGGTATGGTGGTGCTAAAGAACTAGCTGGGACCTATTCTTTACAAGAAGCTGGAGAAGACGTTCTTGCTCTTGCAAAATTTTTGCAGTGGGAACAGTTTCATATTGTGAGTCACTCCATGTCTTGTATGATTGCAGACTGGCTCGCGAAAGAACACCCCTCTAAAATGAAAAACATTGTTCACATCTCTCCTCTCACAGCTTTAGGGCCCTCCCAAGAACTTTTATTGTTCTTAGAGGAGGCAGCTTTGCAAGGTGGTGATCGCGCCCTTGAATGCTTACATGTTCTAACACACAGGCGCTACTCTGACTTTGTGATCAAAAAGCTACTCGATCAGTGGCATGCTTGCTCGCATTCCAGAGCAAGGCTCGCTTACCTCCACATGTTCTTCCATGCTCCTAAGCAAAAAAAACAAGAAGACTCTCTGATTCCCCGCTTGTTTCTTTTAAGCGATGAGGAATACCACCAGCATCCCTTTACGATCTATCCCAACGCACAAGTTGCTCATTGCAAACATGCAGGTCACTTCCTTGTGCAAGAGGCCCCTCTTTACTTAGCAAGCTGCATCACACAGTTTCTTTCGTCCAAAGCCTAGTGACAACCTGCTGAATATTGGAGGGAAAATCAGGAAGAGGGAAAGCGCCTGTTAACACGGGATGTCCTAGATCTTCTTTTAGTAGAATGCGAATTAGTGTGGCCATCTCAGAGAGATCGTGAAAAACATCTCCAAGTCCATGTTTACGCACAAAATAGAGGTTGAAAAGCTCCCAGAACAGATGGCCGGCTAGTGAAGAGTCTGTATTATCAAGCAAGAGTTTTTTTCCAAGATAAATTGCTTCGTTGACTGCACATGACCCTGTTTTTGTGATGACAAGCTTGGAGCATGCCATGATCTCAATGAAGTCTTGCACATACTTGCGGATATGGAAAATAAGACCATTATGCAATACAAGAGACAAATAACTCTTTTCCTCTCGTAAGATCTCAGCTCCCTGTCGTATAAACCAGCGAATAAGCTTATGATACGTTTTTTCAAAACGTCCCACACACACGTTGATCTCCAGTGCCTTGTCAAAATCCTCGGGGTTGAGAGCTGCGAGCCTTTGCGTATAAGCAAGGACTCTTCGATTTCCTGCAGCTCCAAGAACCACGGTAAGGGCAACTCTCTCAAGGTCCATTCCATGACGAATCTTGAACGCATTAACCTCTTCTTGAGAATAGCGTTTTTGACAGGCCATCTTCACAGGAAACCCTGTCACAATAATTCGCTGTAGAGGAAAAGGAACTTTTTGTAAACTCCTCTTACGCAGGTCACTATCTTCATAAGGAAACGCACAAAGAACTCTATCTTCTTCTTCAAACATCACAGTTTTCATACCAATGAAGAACATCGACGTATCTAAATTGGTGGGAAGAATCAAAAAGGGGGTTCTTCTTTTTTGTAAAGAGCGAGTGATTCCCCCATTGACGAAGGGAACTGTAGAGATCACGATATCGTAAGAGTAACCACACCGGTCTAGAAAAGCATCAAATAAGCGCTCAATCTTGGACTGCCTGGCTAACATATAGCGATCCCCAAGAGTAACAAACGTATTTACCCCTTTATGGAACCCCCTACATAGCATGAAATTATAGAGATCTTCTCCGGTAAAACCTCCCCTGGTCACTCGATGAAACAAGTCCATGGGATGGATGATCTTCGTGATAACATTGACAACATCAATCTCCGCGATAGGCGCTAGGATCTGCTGCAAAGCCTCGCTCGCTGTTGTATGCGCAGCGCCTCCTTCGCTGATTAGGATCAATATGCGCCGATGCTTGGTTTCTTCCATCCACAAACTCTCTATGTTATCCTCCAGAGTGTACGTCTCCTACTTTGCGATTGCAAGGAAAATTCCCTACAAAAAAACCTTTTCCTGTATAAGAAACTTTATGAAAAACAAGTGCCGTCTACTCATTCTTTGCCTGCTCTTTCTCCTTGGACTTTTTTATTTATTTGGCGTTGTTCAACCTATTGATCTTGCAGATCTCTCCAGGTGGCGTGACTTGCTATTTACTTGGGCAGAGTTTCATCCTCTTTTTCTTTTTGTGCTTCTTGGCTTCACATATATCACTTCTATCTGTCTTTCCTTGCCTCTATCTTCGCTTCTTTGTGTACTCTCTGGGATATTCTTTCCGCTGCCTTTAGCTATCTTTCTTGGCATTCTATCCGAAACAATAGGAGCCTTGATTTTTTTTCGTCTGATCCACTTTCTCTTGGATCCCTCTACTCTTCATAAGAAGCTTGCACGCTTTCAGACTACCAAGCAAAAAATTATGCAAAACAGCACCTACTACCTACTCTTTTTTCGATTCTCCCATGTTGTTCCCTACTGGCTGATTAACTTCTTGGCTTTGGCATTGAACATCCCAAGATCCATTTTTGTATGGACAACGGCTCTTGGGGTTTTTCCTTTTGTCTTTTTAATGACAGATGCTGGGTATTCTATCCGACATGCTTTTCAACATGGCCATACCGTCTCTGTGCATCACCTGTTCACCTGGCCCATGCAACTGTTCCTCTTGCTCCTTGGTCTTCTAGCTCTAACACCTATCTTTATTCAATGGATTAAATCTAAGCGCTAAGGGAGGAGGAGAAAATTCTCAAACTGCCAAGGGTCGGCATCAGGGACAGAAGCTGGATCTTCCTTAAAGAATACCGGTCTATTTTTTAAAGGAGTCCAGTGTGTGGGTTCAGAAATATACTTTCCTAAGTATGGTTTTGCTATGTTAAGCACAAAATCGTGAGGGATGTCATCGGGAAGACATACTCCCTTTCTTGGGTGTTCTAACATCCATAAGATAGCTGACACGAGTCCTATCGCTACTTGCACCGTCGTAGCATTCTGTCCGGGAATAAGCTTTCTTGCTTCTTGAATCGATAAAATAGACCCCGTCCACCAAGAGCGGTATCTATGTCCCATGAGTAGAGCTCCAAGCTTATCCGCCCCTGAGGTGATCTCTTTGCTCATGATCCTTTTCTTCTTTTGTAGTTTATAGCCACGAGCACGAAGCTCACATAGCGAAGCTAGTGTCTCATTACAGGGCATATATACGTAATAGACAGAGGGTCTATACAGCACCTTATCGCCCTCTTTGACCGTTAAGCGCGAGGAAAGCCCAAAAGCCTCTCCATGACGGACGATCATGCCTGCAATCTCTTCTTTAGGCACCCAAGATCTTGCCCAGGTGTTGATCCCCATTTGGGCTAGAAAAATCTGATTTCCGGGTCCATAAGGAGGGATGTGAGCTAAGGGAGGAAGGCGTTTTTCATGCGTCCCCCATCCAAGTTCAACCGGAGCTATTCCTTCTTCCCAAAAACCCTCTATGCTCCAGGTACCCACAAATTCCCCAGATTGTTTGGGCTTATTTGTCACTTGAGTATCATGCTCACTGCAGTGGATGACTTTAATGCCTAATTGTTGAGCAATCCTGGAAAAGAGTTTTTCTCGTAAAAAAAACTGCAAGTTTTCTCTCTCTTCAGGAGTTGTTTTGATATCCATAATTGTTTTCTCTGCAACATCGATCAGTCCTTGCTTCACAAAGTGCGAGATGAGTCCAGGATTCGCGCCATGGTCTAAAACTGCTGTCGGAGCATCTGACCAACCGCTTACCAAGTCTTTGAGTAACATCTGCCTAGCATATAAGGACTTTTCAAAAGGGGTATCCGAAAATGAACTTCCTGGGGTCTCCCAAACTTCCACGGATGTATTGATATAAAGCACATTATGCTCATAGCACCAGTGAAGCAAATCCTTTGTAGCTATACTCCAAGAAAGATCAACAAGCAATCCGCCTGTATCTAAGTACAAAGGAAGGAGGCTTTGCATATTCTCTTGAGATAACCGCACTTGAAGAAAGTGAATCCCCTTTTCTATATACTCCTTCAACTCTTCTTTCTTGTCTTCGAAGTCTATAATTGTCATCTTTGTGTAGGCAACCTCCAACTTATCAAATAGCAGAGGAAGCGTACACCTGGCTACAGAGCCGTAGCCAAGAATTAAGATTTTGTGAGGGAAAACTCCTCTAATCGACATGAATTCTACCTACAGAGGCTGCATATTGTGATAGACAGCGTCTACATCATCTAGAGCCTCTAACCATTCGACAAGAGCTTCATTCGCTGCTCGTTGTTCTTCGCTGCATTCCATGTAACTCTTAGGGATCATTTCAAGATTGGCCTCTTCTACAGCAATCCCTAAATGATCTAATTGTTCTTTAACCTGGTATAGAAGCTGAGGGGATGTTGTGACAATATAGCCATCTTCTATAGTTTCAAAATCTTCTGCTCCTGCTTCAGAAACTGCAAGGAAGAGTTCTTCTTCTGAAAGAGAACTTTTAGGAAGTCTCAAGACCCCTTTCTGGTCAAAATTAAATAAGACAGCACCAGGAGTAGCAATAGTCCCTCCGCGCTTATTCGTAGCAATCTTCATATCAGAAGAGACTCTATTCTTATTGTCTGTCATGATCTCCACCACAAAACCAACTCCCCCATGACCATAAAGCTCGTAGGACATCTCTACAAAATCAGCTTGGTCTGCAGAAGCTGCTTTCTTGATATTTCTTTCAATATTATCATTAGGGAGGTTCACAGCTTTTGCTTTTTGTATAGCGAGTTTTAACTTGGCGTTCGTCTTAGGGTCCGTCCCCCCTTGTTTTACAGCGCTGATGATCTCCTTGGTCACTCTAGAAAAAATCTTCCCTTTTTTAGCGTCTGCTCGCTCTTTACGATGCTTGATGTTGGCCCACTTACTATGTCCTGCCATATTCTTCTCTCTTGTTACTCTCGTTACAAATATTTTTGCATAAAAATTTTACTCCTATACTTTCCCCCCGCTTCTTTTGCAAAATAGCGATGTTCTCCAAAAGGAGTAAACCCAAGTCTCTCATACAAGTGCTGTGCGGGATTCCCTTCATAGACTTCGAGATGCAAAATTTCGATATGAAAAGTATTCTTGGCAAGATTGATGAGTCTGTTGAGAAGCCTCGTTCCAATCCCGTGACCACGATACCCTTCTGCCATTAAAATGGAAAGCAGGCAGGTATGAGCGAGTTTTTTAAAAGGTTGTACATAGATAACAGCCATTCCACAGGGAAGCCCCCCCCATAATGCGGTGATTCCCTGTCCTTTTACGGCATAGTCCATCCAAATACGAGCAGAGTCCTCTATTTCCTTTTCTCCGTCCATAGGGAACCACTGAAAAATATTAGGGTCCCTCATCCACTGTCTGAGAAAAATCCCATCCCCCTCCTCAGCGGGACGAAACGTCACTTGTTCATCCATAATGGTCTCCCAACATAGAAATAAAACAGATTCTTGGGAGATACCCATGGCCTGTCTTTACATAGTTTTCTTGCCGTGCAAATTCAGTAAAGTTATTTTTTTTTAAAAGAGGGATCAAGGGAGAGTCTGCACCAAACACTTCTATATGCAAAGCCTCTAGGTGAAAATAGTCTTTGGCTAGATGCTTAATATTCTTTACAAGGCTTCCACCAATCCCCTGCCTCCAACGCATGGGATCGACACAGATCTTAAAAGCAGCATGATGCCGCACTTTTTGATAAGGGACAAGAAATAGGGTAGCGACACCACAGGGGGTATATTTATCCACAGCTGTAAGACTACTTTGTAACTTGCAGTATCCCATCCAGCACTCTAAAGCTCTATCGGTCTCTTCCTTGTCGGACATAGGAAAGCGCCCAAGTACTGTGGGCTCCTGCAACCAACGCCGTAAGTACGCGCTATCCATAGGCCTTGTATAACGAATATCGAACTCTTCACTATTCACACCTGCTCCTTCAAATATGCATTGACAAAGAGATCAAGATCCCCGTCCAAGACTCCCTGAGCATTGCCACACTCTACCTTTGTTCTCGTATCTTTCACTAAAGTATAGGGATGCAAGACATAATTCCTCACCTGGCTACCAAAGGCTATCTCTTTTTTCTCCTCTCCTAGTTGATCTACCAGATTCTTTCTTTCTTGTAACTGCTTCTCGTACAACTTAGCTCGTAAAAGTTTAAAGCAAGTCTCCTTGTTTTGCACTTGACTTCGCTCTGACTGACAGGAAACGACAATCCCTGAAGGGAGATGTGTGAGTCGCACAGCTGAGTCTGTCTTATTTACATGCTGTCCTCCTGCACCAGAGGCTCTATACGTATCTACACGCACCTCTTCTGGCTTGATCTCCACATGGATTGCATCATCAACCTCAGGGACAACATCCACGGAGGCAAAGCTTGTATGACGTTTGGCATTGCTATCAAAGGGAGAGATACGAACAAGGCGATGAACACCTCGCTCAGCCTTACAATATCCGTAGGCAAAGGGCCCCTGCACACGAAGAGTCATGCTTTTGATCCCAGCAACCTCACCCTCTACTACATCGAGAACTTCTGCTTTCCACGCTTTTTTTGCAATCCAGCGCTGGTACATACGAGACAGCATCAAAGCCCAATCACAGGCTTCTGTGCCTCCAGCTCCTGCGTTAATACTTAAAAAACAGTCCTTACCATCCATTTCCCCTGAGAGCATTTTACGCACCTCGAGGTCTGCTAAAGTCTTATCGATCTGTTGAACTTCTAATTCAAGCTCTTTAATAAGTTCGACATCTTGTAGGGTATAAGCCTCCGGTAGAAGGGCTTCTACATCCACAAAACGTTTCTCTAATTCTTTATAAGGGATAAGCCAGGCTTTGAGTTGCTTGCTTTGGGCTATTACTTGTTGCGCAGTCTGCTGATCATCCCAAAAATGCTCTTCCTGCATTCTGGCATCAATGAGCGCTAGATCTTCTTCTTTTTGCGCCAGGTCAAAGATACCTCCACATGTGAAGTAACCTGTTTTTAATTCCCTGTACTAAGCTTTCTATATTTTCTTCCATAATGCTCTCCTTTCCGCACTCTTTCTCTCTCTTACAGCAAAGAAGATACCACATTCTCTATTCTTTTGCTAGAGGAGTGGTTTCTTTCTCAAGTTGTATGATTTTATCTTTATCAAAGAAATAACGCCAACGCCAAAGGGGCTCTGTCATCTTTTCTTTGATGAGAACAACTTGCCCTCCTTGATTTTGTAAAACACCTCGCCATCCGTCTTCTATCACGATGGTCCTATCTCCTTCAATCTCCAGATCTTCTGCTATGAACTCAGAATTTCCTTCTAAAAAGATACGCAAAGACTCCTTGCGATGAATCTCTCGGCGCCAAAAAATATTTTCTTTAGAAAAATCGATTCCTTGATTTTTTACACGCACGTTTTTCATTGTACAACGTCCAACAAGATCTGAATAACACAGAAGTCCCTCTGCATCAATCTCTCCCATCACCTGTGTTGCGGTAATCAAAAGGCTGCCTTCAAGCGATAATTCTTCTATATCACACTCAGCAAGAAAAAGCTGTAATTCGCTTCCATGAGCTAACGCGCCTTTTCGAAGTTTCTTTCCGATGATAGAGTATAGGGGGCCAAGCGCCGGATGATAGTAGAACAGACAAGACGGCTTTGTAAAAACATGCTCCCCTAGTGTTGCAGAAGAAGGCAAAGAGAACTTACAGTGCTCTTGCAGGAGTTCTCGCATGTTTTCCATCCCTTCCAAAAAACACCCTTCTGGTGTCTCTAAAAGAGATCCCCCAATAAAATATTCTTTTTTTGTAGCTGCAATCGTCTTTCTTCGCACATTGAATGTAATATAAGAATCAAACTCCAAGAGCTCATCAGGAGATAGAGGCGTTGACGAATATTTCTGAAAACAGTCAGCGATATTCTGCATCGTAGATTCAAGTCGTGCCACTTCTAACTCTCGCCGTTCCGAACCCTCTGTCATTACGGTTACTTTTTTCTTATTCACAAGCACACCGGGAATGGGACAGATCGTTAAAGCCTTGAGAATAGAGGCAAGATCTACAAAAAGAACATTGGTATTGGAGGGAAACTTCGAATGCTTCTTATCAGGGCCAGCCGGTTCATCTTCTAAGCGATACATATGAAAGTCACAGTATTCGATATTCGTCAGCGTATATGAAAACCCCTCTTCTTTCTTCTCCTCTACGATAACATTCACTCCCTCCGAGGCTCTTACCTGTCTTTCGCAGGAAGCAAAACCAAGTTTTTTATTTTCCTTGAGCCCATGTCCACTGAACGCGAGCAGTCCATGATCCTCAGAAGAAATAGGGTTATTGATCTGACGCAAGAGAGCTTTTTTCACTCCCTGTGCTTCGAGCCAAGCAAATACCCCCGTATCTCGTGCAAGCTTCCAAACAACTCCATGCCCCCCCGGCTTCATTAACAAACGACCAGGGCCTGTGAGTACCCACTTCCCCTCTTGCGTAACAGCGGGAACAAGGGGTTGACAAAACAAAATAAACTTATCTTTAGGACGGGAAAACCACTTCTTTTGTTCAAGGAGTTGCTTAATGCGCTCATGATTGTTCTTTTCTTGCGATGTCATCATCGCAACGGGAAGGGTGATCTGTCGTCCTTTAATCTTATAATAAAGATATTCTCTTGCTTGTAAATCTTCTATGAGACCCTCTAGCATAGGTCTCCCCTTAAAAGACAAAAGCGCAGCGGGAAGAGGGGCACCCGTTTCTGTGTCTTGTAAATTGAGCCGATCTGCCGCTCCCCCCACAGGATAGATTTCAGCAAGTTCCTCCATTCTTTCAATGGCGTAGTAGATAGCTTCATGCACCTTGGCAGAACGCTCAACTAAGTTAAGACCACGAGGTGCATGATATTTAGATTTTTCAATAGGAAAACGTAATTTTGATTGTGTTAACAACTGTAATAACGTCAGGTGATATCCAATGATCCCTCCCATTTCAGCATAAAACACCTCTACTTCTATCAAGAGAGGCAGAAGCTTACGTACGGCATCGTGATCCGCTTGAAAGATCTCTTCTTGCCCAATAGCAATGACGGATCTGATGACAAGTTCTTCTTCTAAAGAGACATAAGGGATCTGCAAAGAAGAAAATATACTCCCTTCTTTTTCTTCCTTCTTTAGAAAATTTATTTTTCCCTCTATCTCTTTTTCCTGTGCCATCCCCTCTACAAGTAGAGAAAGACGACGTATTTCACCGGGAGAAATAGCTGGAGCTGCGATTGCAGATACGTTCAACGAATCACCTCTTTCCAATCTAGAAAAACAGTTTGTACATTGCCACGACCCGAAAGTAAATTGCAAGCAAATCCTGTAAGCAGATCTACTAAGGCAACAGTGAAAACAGATACATTCCCTTATTCTCTAGAAAAAGAAACGATTTTTTTTGATTTTTTTTGACTATAATACCTTCAGCAAGATACAACTACTCCTTCAGAGGGGAGGCGTGTCTTGGAGGCATGTCTACCTAGGCTGGTTTGGAAGATAATATTTTTACAAGGAGTCATTCCATGGCAAAAGAAACCACAGCAAAGAAAAGAGCGGTCCCCAACACATTCATGCAACCTCTTAAGGTCAGTGATGAATTGACAGCCGTTATCGGAAAAGGGCCTATGCCACGCACAGAAGTCACAAAAAAACTTTGGGACTATATCAAAAAAAACAAACTACAAGACACAAAAAACAAGCGTAACATCAACCCCGATGAGAAACTCGCTAAAGTGTTCGGCAGCAAGAAGACTATCAGCATGTTTGAAATGACTAAACTCGTCAGTAAACATCTATCGTAAAGACCCATAGGCAAGGTGTGAGTGATTTCTCACATCTTGCCACACATTCTATGCACCTATCTTGTATTCTCCTATCAGGAGGCAGAGGGCGTCGAATGAAAGCCTCTGCACCCAAACAGTACCTACCTCTTCACGGCAAGCCCATCGTTCTTCATGCTTTAGAGGCTCTTCTTTCCTTTGACAAGTGGCAAGAAATCGCTATTGTTTGCGAGCAAGACTACGAAAATCTTTTTCACCCTTATGCAACTACCGCACGTCTTTGTTTTGCAAGACCAGGTCAAGAGCGTCAACATTCCGTTGCGCAAGGCTTGAAGGCTCTATCTTTACCTTGCACGCATATCTGCATTCACGATGGAGCCCGCCCTTTATTGCAAAAACATCATTTACTTGCTGTTGTACAAGAAGGGTTGAGAACCCACGCCGCCGCCCTAGCTGTTCCAGTAAGATCGACAATCAAAGAAGTAGATAGCAATCTTGATGTAAAGAAAACACTTGATAGATCACACCTTTGGGAGTTACAAACCCCACAGGTACTGCGCGTAGACATTCTCCGCAAAGGGCTTGATTTACAAAAGCCTGTCACAGATGATCTTCAGCTAGCTGAGCTTCTCGGCTTTCCAAGCCGTCTTGTTCAAGGGTCTTATTCTAATATCAAAATCACAACTCAAGAGGACCTTCTTCTTGCTGAGATGTTATGCACACCTACAAAATGACCATTGCCTATGAGGGCACTTCTTACGGAGGGTGGCAAATCCAGCCCAATAGTACAAGTATCCAGTATCTCATTAGTTCTGCGCTTTCTACTTATTTGAGGGAGGAAATCAAGCTTATTGGTTCTGGTAGGACAGATGCCGGTGTGCATGCTTTAGGACAAGTAGCTCACTTTCGCACGCATCAAACACCTTCTCTTGCTAAGCTACAGTATGCTCTTAACAGCATGCTCCCTCATGATATTCGCATCCTCAACCTCGAAGAGGTATCCAAAGAGTTTCATGCTCAATATAGTGCTCTTGGCAAAATCTATCACTACCATCTCCATCTGGACCCTGTGATCAATCCCTTTACACGAAGATACTCCTGGCATGTCCCCCACCGAGTTGATCTAAATATGCTTCAAAATCTTCTCCCTTTCTTTCTTGGGAAAAAGGACTTTACCTCTTTTGCGAACGAAGCTCATAAAGGAGCCGCTGCCAAAGGAGGCATTCGTACTCTTCAGCGCATCACCTGTATCCAAGAAGAAGGAGGGGTTCGTATAGAACTGGAAGCCGATGGTTTTCTTTATAAAATGGTTCGCAACATCGTAGGCACTCTGATGGAAGTTTGCTCAGGGAGTATTTCCCCAGAGAGTATTCCGCTCATCTTTGAAGCGAAGGATCGCAAGCTCGCTGGAAGAACAGCCCCACCTCACGGTCTGTTTCTCATGCAAGTCCTCTACCCTTTACGCTAAAACTTCTATAAAAGAAGAAAAACATCTGGCTCCAAGAGAGAGAGCGTGCTCTTTTTCTGCTTGTGATACAAGCGTTGAAACTAAAACTGGCTCTATATTTGCTTCACAAAGAGCTGTCAAACCCTTGTCAGAGTCTTCGAATCCAATTACGCGATCCCCTTCTTTTGCATACTTGTGCAAAGCCACCAAGTAGGGATCAGGGGAAGGTTTAGGAGCTTGACTATCTTCTCGTGTAATCCAGTAGGGGATCTCTTGTAGAAGTGGGATCTGTTCTTTGATCGAAGACACCTGTTCTCTAAATGAGTTTGTAACAACACAATGTAAAAGTTTCTTATTTTGTAAAAAACCAAGAAACTCTTCCACTCCTGGCAATAACGCTGCAGACTGCTCTACTAAGATATCTAGATAAGCTTTTTTCTTCTCTTCATAGAGAATCGCCCAGTTAGGCTCTTCTCTATATAAATCGGGTACAGCCTGGTAAATTCCCATCGCCAATGTAGTTCTTCCCGAGTGAGCAAACGTACAGTACGTAGCAAAATCCCAAGGGAGATCATACCCTCGATTACGGCAAATACGCTGGTACGCAAGAAAATGCAGGGGTTCTGTACTTACAAGAAGCCCGTCGAAATCTAAAAAAACAGCTTGATAACCCTCTAGCCAATGCATAAAAATCTCCATGAAGCTCAACATTATGTTGCTTTTCATGGTTTTTTTCTATTTTTTTTCCTTTTGTTGTCTTGCAGTAACAAAGTTGGATGAGAAACTCTTTACAAAGGCATGTGAAGTGTATTCTGTTGTAGCTAAAAAGAAATTGGCTTTTGACAAAGAGCTCACAAGAGACTATACTCCTCGCAATAAAAAGATTGGTTGTGTTCCATGCTGCTTTCAAGAGTAAAAAAATGTATATCCATTCTTCTCTATGCCCTTTTATTTTTTGCCATAGAGCGGTTTTGTCATAAGCAAACAGAAGGCTTCCTTATCTCCAAAATTCGCCTTGCATTTCCTCAGGAACAGCACCCCCTTCTTTTATCCTCCCTTACTGCCTCCCAGGACTGGATTACCAAAGAGATCCTTTCTCAACCTCTTCATTACATCGGTAGAGGGGGGCAGTGCTATGCTTTTGCTACACAAGATGAACGCTATGTTGTCAAACTTCTCAAATATAATAACAATTATCCCAAGATCTGGTTCTCTCTCTTCCCTTTTCCCTTTGCCATGGAGTCGTATCGTCAAGAGAAACTCATGAAAAAACGACAGAAGTTGGCAGAAGAATATACAAGCTATCAAATAGCCCTAGAGCAACTTCCTGAAGAAACGGGCATTGTCTATTTTCATATCAACCAGGGGACTCTTAAAGGAGCGACTTTACATATTGAAGACAAGCTTGGAATTCATCATTTCCTTTCTGCAGATAGTTACCAGTTTTATATCCAAAAGAAGGGGACCCCTTTTTATCCAGGACTACAAACAATGATCCAAGAAAGGCAATTCGATCAAGCTAAAGTCGCGCTTACCGAGTTTGTCTCTTATCTTGTAAAGCGTTGCAAAAAAAATATTACAGATGGTGATGCGGGGATCTGGAGAAATTTTGCTTTTCAAGAGAATGGATCTCCTTTCCAAATCGATATTGGACAGTTTGCCTACATGCCTTCTTCTTGTAGCTGGAAAGACCATCAACAAGATCTTCTCCTTTTCACCGCAGGGTTTAGGGATTGGCTTGATAAAAACGATCCTTCCCTTGCAGAGCATCTAGTGCAGACCATCATAGATCAAACGGAGACTCTCTATCCTTGAAATACTTACGAAGAGGATTTTTATGGATTGCATGCCCCATTATGGCCATTGCCTTCTCGTACCACTATCTCCTTTCTGAGCTCTTTTTTATACGATCCCCTCTCATCTGTCTTGCGCAGAGCCATGTAGAACTCCCCCCTTCGTTAATAGCTCTTACAGAAGAACCCCTTACCTTATCAGGTATGGGATCTCAATGCATGGTTTTTTCTTCTCCTTCATCTCCCTATCTTTGTAAAATTTGCAAAGCTGGTCGTTACCAGTTGCCTCTCTTCTTAGAATGGCTTCCTCTGCGAGTTTTGGAATACAAAAAGCAAAAAAAACAAAGAAGGAGAGAGCAAGACTTCCTTAGTTATCTTGTAGCCCATGAGTATCTACAAGAACAAACAGGCATTACATACGTGCATCTTGCAAAAACAAGCCACCTACAAACTTCTCTTCGCGTACAAACTCCTCTGGGATTCATACAACATCTTTCTTGCGATGATTTACTGTTCTATGTCCAAAAACGAGCCTCTCCCCTCCTCCCCTTTTTGCAAAAGAGTTTGCAAGAAAAACGATTTCAAGAACTGCATGCTTTTTTTTATACCCTATTTTCTTGGATGAGAGATAGCTGTCAAAAAGGTTTATTCATTAAAGATATAAAGAGCCATCACCTTATGAAGAACTTGGGAGTCCTTGAAGGAAAACCACTCTGGATGGATCCCGGGCGTATCGAGATCTCTAACACTTTCAAAGATCCCATTCGCATAGGGATCCTCCTTAAGGAGTCTTATGAAGAGCTCTGTTCTTCTCTTCTTCCCCATTATCCAGAACTGTTATCTATCGTAGAAGAGGCTTTTTGTGCCTCTACCCACGAAGAGATCAATTGATAAAGCTTTTGTTTTTTCTGACAAATAATATGAAAATCGTGCTTTGGGCAACTGTAGGTTGTTTTATTTTCCTCCTTCGTGATGTAGTGCAACGAAGAAGAAGCGCTTGTTACATCATGCAGCGCAATCGTCAATTCTTGTACAAGAGCTTGCTCTAAGGTAGTATAGGTTACTTGCTGAGAAAAAGAAAGATCAGCAAACCAAACCCCCTCCAAACTATCCAAGATATAGCTTCCTACGAAGTATTTCCCTCCTGCCGATAAACAATGGAGAGGGAGCTGTTCCTCCAAACGCCCAGCTAAAAATTTCCCTTCTTGATTTGGAAAAACGATACTTACTATTCCTCGTAAAGCTAATGAGAGCTTTTCTTGAGGCATAACATCGTTCGCTTCACACCCGGCATAGATGCATTGGCCTACTTTTATACCAAGAACCTTTCTCATCTCATGAAGCTCTCCTAAGAGTTCTGGACTTGGAGAAGCCTCCATCACGGCCGTCCAAGAGCTTTCCTGCAGCTCTTTCGCTTCAAGGAATTGATCTTTGAACGAGGAAGTGATGTTTTGATACTCTTTTCCCTTGGTGTAATTATCTCGGTAAATCGCTAGGCTCGTTGCAGCGGAAGAGTATTGTTCCCATACTGTAGAGGCTGTATTCGATAAAAGAGATGTCGTTGCTTGCAACGCTGGACGCGATAGAGTGTTGTAAGTGTTATAGATATTTCGAGTGAATTTTTGTGCATCGCGATACATAAGTGTTAGTGGATCATAGCGCTGCATACGCAATCTCCTCTTCATGAGCAAGGAGCTTTTCTTTATAGAATGCGCCTCCTCGGTACCCTCCAAGACGTCCATCCGTGTGAATTACACGATGACAAGGAATAAGAAGGGCAAGAGGATTATTGCGACAAGCACTGGCTACAGCGCGATGCGCCAAGGGCCTTCCTATCCGGATAGCAATCTCCTTATAGCTCCTTGTCTGCCCAAAAGGTATTTGCAAAAGCATATTCCATACAGCCTTTTGGAACTCTGTTCCTTCCAAAGAATACGTTATATGGAAACTCAATAGCTTTCCCTGAAAAAAAAGATCGATCTCCGCCTGTAGATCCTTTACTAAGGGATCTCCATGCTCTTGAACAAGCAGAGCCCCTTCTTGCGCCCAATGAAGAAAGCGAATGCCTTGTCCATCTCTACGAGCCACCATGGGCCCTAAAGGTGTACTAACCTTATACATGTGCCACCTCTACAATAAGGCTCCTATGCTATCGAAGTTGATGACAAACAGCAAGAAAACTTTAGGAGTCCTTCTTAGGTTTAATCGAATCTACAGCATGCTTGTAATACAAAAGCTCTATATTTTGTATTTTTTGTTCTATCTCTCCAGCATAGATAAGATAGCCTCTTGGAGCTCTATCCTTAACAATCTTTTGGAAGATAAGGATGTTATCTAAAAAACTGGAATTATAGGTTCCAGAAGACTTCACCTCAATTGGTACGAGCTCGTGTCCTTCTTTGAATATAATATCCACTTCATTTCTTTGCACATCCCGATAGTAGTAAAGCTGTGGATCTAAACCATGATTCAAGCGCCACTTAACAAGCTCCAGAAGAACCAGGTTTTCTACGAGGTGTCCCCGCAATGGATCTCTTGCTAGTTGTACAGTATTTTCAATGCCCAAAAGGTAGACAGCGAGTCCTACATCTGTAAAAAATAACTTAGGGGACTTGATGAG
>Ga0194131_10006045_pt1 | contig 17049 bp, 19 predicted proteins | sample TA2KigO120mmetaG_FD_148631 | JGI IMG/M metagenome (GOLD analysis project Ga0194131, IMG submission 148631) | Freshwater microbial communities from Lake Tanganyika, Tanzania - TA2015053 Kigoma Offshore 120m | ecosystem: Environmental > Aquatic > Freshwater > Lake | place: Tanzania: Lake... | reverse complement strand
ACTTATCGAATTGAGGATGTTGGTTGAGAAGATTTCCAATAAACTCAACAGGCTGATTGAGTCACTCGCAAAACAAATAAACGAATAAGCGAAAAACATTCTCCATGAAAGGTATTATTCTTGCAGGCGGAAGCGGCACCCGGCTTTACCCCATCACTAAGGCCATCAGCAAACAGCTGATGCCGATTTATGATAAGCCGATGATCTATTACCCGTTGTCGGTTTTAATGATGGCAGGTATAAAAGAAATACTCATCATCACCACACCGGAAGACAGTTCACAATTTAAACGCCTGCTGGGCGATGGCCGACAGGTAGGATCCCGGTTTGAATATGCCGTACAGGAAGTACCCAACGGCCTGGCACAGGCATTTGTAATTGGGGCGCCTTTTATCGGCGACGATAAAGTGGCGCTGGTACTGGGTGATAATATTTTTTACGGCACCGGGCTGGATAAACAACTCCAATCTCTCACCCATGTGCAGGGCGGTTATGTGTTTGCCTACCAGGTAAGCGATCCCGAACGTTACGGCGTGGTGGAGTTTGATGCTAACATGAAAGCTGTTTCCATAGAAGAGAAACCGGCTGTTCCCAAATCCAACTATGCGGTACCGGGTTTATATTTTTATGATAATGAGGTGGTGCAAATTGCCAAAGATTTAAAGCCTTCTGCACGGGGCGAATATGAGATAACCGATGTAAATAAAGCCTATCTGCAGGTGGGCAAGCTGCATGTATCCGTACTTGATAAAGGAACGGCCTGGCTGGATACTGGTACATTTGATTCGTTGACTGATGCCAGTGAGTTTGTACGGGTGATTGAAAAAAGACAGGGCACAAAAATCGGCTGCGTGGAAGAAGTAGCCTATAGACAAGGTTTTATCAACAAAGAACAATTACTCCAGCTTGCCAATGAACTGGCAAAAAGCGGATATGGCGAATATTTGAGAAAGATAGTTAGGGGTTGAGAACTCTGTTTAAGGTCATTCCGGACCCGATCCGGAATCTTTTCTGTAAGACGTACTAAAACAGACTATTTTAAAATGCAAAAAGCCAGTTATAGTATTTCCGATTTTTCACCACACCTGTTCTGGGATGTGGACAGTAATAAGCTTGACCTGCATATAAATAAGCAGCTAATAGTGGAAAGGGTGATTCAAAGAGGTAGTCTCTCAGATTTTAAAATAATTCTTTCTTATTACGGGAAACAGGAAGCTGGCGAACTGTTAAAACAAGTTCCCTGGCTTAATGACAAGGACATGAACTTTGTACATGTTTTTTTTGATATCCCTTTTACGGAAATGAAATGTTACGCAAAGAAACAGTCGACCCGGTATTGTTAGGGCCTTATTGGAATGGGGGCTAACATTATCAAAAACTGTCCGGCAGAAAGCAAAATGGTTGGAAACCCTGCTAAAAACTTGAATGGAGATAAAGCAAAGTGATATTTACACTTTAGCCGACTGGGTTATTCCCACATAACACTTTTTTAATTGTGAATAGAAATAAGAGTACCGAGCAAAGGCTGGGAATAGAATGGGATAAAAATAATTTATTAAATAATTACTTATTTAATATCCTGACCCAATTTGGAGCTGCGCTGGTTTCATTTTTTATTGTATGGACAATAACACGGTATTCCGGCACAGAAATTTTAGCGGTAACAGTTGCCGTTACTGCCGGTTCGCAAGCAGCGGTATTATTTTGCAACTGGACCTCAATCGCCGTGATAAGACTGGGAGGCGAAGAATACATTAACACACACGGGATATCATTTATCTTTTCAGCGAGGACGGTGATCCTCCTTTTTAATATCGCTGCTCTCATACTTCTTTATCCTCTTTGGAACAATTTTTTAACCAGCCTTTTAAAGATACCCGGGGATACCGGTCCTTATCTTTTGTGCCAGTTTGTTTTAATGTCCATTCTATCACATTTTACCGCAGGGCTCCAGGCGGTAAAATTGTTAAGGTTACAGGGGGTATTATTGTTACTGGAAAAAGGGATATCCCTGGTGATCATACTGCTGGTTTATTTTTTTTTTAACATAAGCTGGCAGAATATCATGGTAGCTTACCTGATAGCTGTCGCCGTTTCCTGTATTTGTTCTTTTTTTCTTTTACGCAAGTATTTTTTGTTTCGTATAGAAAGAAAGCATTTGAAGCAAGTACTTTATTTTTCTTTTCCTTTATTGCCTTATGGGATCACAGCATTTTTATCTACCAATTACCTGGATACTTTTTTTATTTCAAATTACCTGGAAAGAAATGACCTCGGTATCTATTCAGTGGCCTACCAGTTTTATGGTGTTTGGTCGCAACTGCCGACCATACTGGGTGGATTAATGATGCCCATGTTTCTATCTTATTTAGTCCGGAACCATTTGCATGTGGTAGAACGGTTTCTTAAGGAAAGCATGCATATAGTAGTTCTTATCTGGACGATGTTGAGTGCCATACTGGCCTTTGCCTTGTGTATCATAATACCCGAAGCTTTTAATATCAACCACCCTCAACTCAATTCCATTTTAATAATTTTCATACTCGGCACGGCTTTTTTAATACCGAATTTTATAGGGTTCAATCCATATATACTGGCAAGAAAAGTTGTTTTTTTTGCCTTTCCATTGACCATTATTACAGCAGGACTCAATTTGCTGGGAAATTTTTTATTAATACCCAAATATGGTCTTATCGGGTCCACCTATTCCACTATTTTATCTATGTTAACTGGTTTTATAGCCACTTATTTCTTTTTGACATATTACTTCAGGGTTAATGCAATTCGTTGTGTCATGTCTCTTGCTCCTGCTTTACTGGGTATTTTGCTTTGTTTTTGGATCTCCAATATCCTGGTTATCCTAGGCAGTGTTTTGTTCTCAGCCTTGCTATTGTTATTCCTGTACAGGAATAATTTTGAGTCTGTGATAGGGTTTTTAAAGAATAGTTTGCATACCAGGTCAATTGTATAAGATGCGTTCCTCGAATATTTTATTGTTTAATATGAGTGCCGGTCACAATCCGTCAGATCTTTCTCCTGGGAGCAATACCTGGCAAGTAAAGAATTATGAAGAGATCGCTGATACAGTGTATGTGCTGTTTCTTGGAGCGAAAGGCAATAAAAAAATTATCAGGAATGGGAGAACGATCATCCTGTTAGCCGGAAAAGGAAAGACCAGTTCCGATTTTTTCCGGGCTCCCTGGGTTATTCATAAATTGGTAAAAAGAAAAAAGATCAAACTGGCGTTCACATACGAACAGGTCTTTACATGGTGGTTCATCCTGTTCGTAAAAATGATGACAAAATGCCGGGTTATATTGGTACCATTGACCCTTCCTCCCGTGATGTATAAGATAACAAAGAGATCATTATCCATTTTTCTACCGATATGGGTTGAAAAGATCCTGAGACGCATGAGTTCATTTTTTGTGCGATCTGTCATTTTCCCTCGGATGATGGGCGATTATAAAACATGGTTGATGAGTGACCGGGTATTCAGAAAAAAAATTGTAATGCTGGATACGGTCGTGGAAGAAGTCCCTTCCCCCTTTTTTTTAAAAGCGATTGATGAACAAAGGACGAAACCTGTACAAAAAGATAATAAGTATCATCTTTTATGCATAAGCAGGTTGCGAAAAGAAAAACTGATCGGAGATGTGCTTAAATGCATGCAATATCTGGTCAAAACAAATCCCAATTTTGTATTGCATATTCTTGGGGAAGGAGAGGACAAGGATTATTTTAACCAGCTTATAAAGGAACTGGGCATTGAAGATTATGTAAGACTCCATGGTTACATGCCTTTGACCGATATCATTCCATTTTATTCATTATGTGATGTGTATGTCTCTGCAATGACCGGGAGTGCACTCAGGGAAGTGGCTCTTTTTGGCATGCCTGTAGTGGCTTATGAAATGGATTGGTTAAAAGGAACATTTACTCGTGGAATAAATTATCTGGGTGTCGAACCCTATAATTATCAAATGCTGGCCCGGGAAGTAATGAATATTGTTAATGACCCAAAGCTTGCGGAATCATTGCGGACAAATATTCGTAAACTGGGAGAAGAGAATTGGTCTCCTCTTGAATTAAGTGAAAGCTATCAAAAAGTATTGTGCTGACCCTGTAGTAACTATTGTTTTATAATGCTGAAGCCCTGTTTTTGAAAAGATTATTATATACGCTTCTGGATCTTATAACCCTGAAAAAAGGAGTTTCAAGGAAAATAAATAAAATTAAGGTTAGATTTCCTGCAAGATATAGCCGCTATTATAACAAAAACTATGAAACGGATAATTATCTCTTTCTGCAGCAAGAACTAGAAGCAGGAATGCAGGTTATAGACATAGGAGCCCATATAGTATTATTCAGTGTTTGCTGTTCTAAGTTAACAGGGCCCGGAGGGAGAATTATTTGCTTTGAACCAACACCAGGTACTTTTTCTATTTTGAAGGATACATTACGGCTGAATCATTGTAGTAATGTAATAGCCCGGCAAGCCGCCGTTGGCAGTAAGAAAGGAACAGCGACATTCTATGTCAATCACACTGCAGGCTGCAATAGTAACAGTCTTGTGAGAAACACATCCGGTAAAGACCAGTTTCCTTGTGAGGTAGTATTGGTAACTATTGACAGTATTGTAGCAGAGTATGAAATGTGTCCTTCGCTAATTAAAATTGATGCGGAGGGCGCCGAACTGGATGTTTTAAAAGGAGGAATAAAAACATTTAAAGATCATAGACCCAAGCTAATACTTGGATTGCATCCTGTCTTTATAAAGCAAAAAGGCGATTCCCTGGAAGCCATATTTGACCTGTTATCAGAAAGCGGGTACCGGATTAGTATGGCAGGTAAATTATTGACCAAACAAGATTTTTGCAATCACTTTTTGCTTTTTGATGTTCACTGTTTCCCATTATCAGGGGAGTATTTGTAACAGGACCCTCTTGTTGCCAGTATACAACTTACTTAGAAAAAATTATGAAGCTTGCCGGGCACTTATAGCAAAATACTAGTATACTATCCCGACAATAAACGTTCCGTTGCTGTTGAAACATTAATCAGAACCATCGTAGACGCAGGTTATGAGGTAATTGTATTAACATTGACAGCAAGAGGTCCCTTTCATGAGGAACTGGAAAAGAAAGGCATCCGGACATTGAGCCATGTGCTGGTCCGAAAAAATGCGTGGACATATTTTTATAAACATTCCCGTTTTCTGGCCCGTTTTTGCAAAAAGGAAGGTATCAATATTGTCTTAAGCCATTTGCAGGATGCTAATTTTATTGCGGTTCTTTCTTCATTATTTCTAAAAGCAAAAGTGACCACATTCCGGCATCATGATGAGTCATCATTTTTTGCAGAATATGGAGAAAGGGTTAGACTAAAAAGAAATAAAAAAGAAGTATTGATTGACTGGTTCATTAACCGATTTTCTAAGAAAATAGTTGTTTTGTCAGAACATGTTAAAGAGTCTATGATAAGGCATGAAAGGTGCTCTGAAAAAAAGATTGTTGTTTGTCCCCTTATTTATGATTTTTCTATGTACCCTTTACCCGAACCAGCTGTAGTATATGAAGTAAGGCAAGCCCATCCCTGCAATCTTTTATTACTAATGGTAAGCAGGTTCATTTCAACAAAACAACATTTGCCTGTTTTTGAGGTTGTATCAGGATTGATAAAGGAAGGTCTGTCAATAAAGATAATTGCATTAGATGAGGGTCCATTAAAGCTGGAAATGGAGAAGTTTGTGATGAATAGATCTTTAGGAAGCTATATATATGCCCGGGTATAGAAATGATGTAATAAACTTTATAGAGGCCGCTGATCTGTTAATTCATCCTTCCCTAACCGAGGCTAGCAGCAATGTTATTAAGGAGGCGGGGCTAAGGGAAAAGGCAGTAGCAGTTTGCGAAGGGGTTGGTGATTTTGACGATTATTTGGAAGATGGTGTAAATTGCTTTTTGATGCGAAGGGAAAACATTAAAGTATCTATTGAAAAAGTAATAAGGGCTGCTTATAATAACAAAGAACACCTTCATAGAATGGGCAAACTTTTAAAGGGAAATGTAATAAATAAATTTTCAGATTCGGTGTTAAATAAACAAAGGTTAAAAAATTTAATATAGAAATATGTCGTCAGAAAGGCAATTGTTAAATAAAAGAGACCCCTGGTGGGGTGAACATATTCATCGTTATAACGAAGTTTTGAAATATGTTAGGGCAAATGATGTAATTCTAGATATTGCCTGCGGAACCGGGTTTGGATCACAAATACTGGCACGGCATACAAAAGGGGCAGTTACTGGTGGAGATATTGCAGAAGATGCAGTAAAAGAGTGCAAAAGAAACTGGCAGCAACCGAACCTTGATTTTAAAGTGCTGGATGGGACCCAACTTCCATACAGTGACGAGTATTTTGATATAGTTGTTTCCTTTGAAACTATTGAACACACAACTTTGTACTGGAAAATGATAAAAGAGTTTTTCCGGGTACTAAAGCAAGGCGGTACTGCATTAATTTCAACACCTAATTTTCCTATAAACAGCCCAACAGGAAAAGTTACCAATCCTTATCACACACAGGAATTTGACTACAATGAATTGAGCCAAATCTTAAATAGTGTGTTTTCAAGTGTAAAAATTGAGGGACAACAATTTAATCGATATAATAAGAAAAACTTTTCAACCTTTATGGCTAGACTGAATTATGCTTTTTTCAATATTATTGGCATTCGAAAATTTACTCCGTTTAAAATCAAAAATTATTTCTCTAAACTTTTTTCTGGTTATCCTTTTTACCCAACACCATCAGATTTTGTGTTAGTCGATGAAAGGGAAGAAATAATTAAGTGTAAAACATTTTTCTGCATATGCAAAAAGCATTAAAAATGGTAGAGGTCTCAATTATTATACCGGTTTATAATGCAGCTAGCTATATTAAAGAAACTATTGACTCAGTTTTAGCCCAAACCATTTCAAGTTGGGAGCTTATAGTAATTAATGATGGGTCAACTGATGATAGCGAAAGCATTATTGCTTCCTATAGAGATAGTCGTATTAGCTTGTTTAACCAAAACAATCAAGGGGTTTCAATAACTAGAAACAATGGTTTGCGGCTGGCAAAAGGAATTTGGCTGGTTTTTTTAGACGCTGACGATGTTTTGGGAGTTGATTTTTTGAAGCAACGTATCAGTTTTTTAAAAGATAATCCGACTGTAAGTTATGTAGGAGGCGATATTATTTCATTTCCTATAAAAGCAAAAAGATATCAAGCAGCCTTAGGAAACAATCCTGAGGAAATTCTTTTTTTTAAAAAAGGTTTTTCAACGGTACCATCAAACTATCTTTTTAGAACAGATTTTTTAATTACTAATCAGATTTACTTTAATAAAAATTTAAGCAGCACAGCCGATAAATATTTTTTATTGCAGCTTTCAAAGGCCGGTAAAGGTGCAAGGGTAACCAATTCACCAGAAGGATTTTTGCATTATAGGATAAGCCCAAATAGCATGTCAAGCACAGTTGATTATAAGCTTATTTCAGATAATGAAAAGTTCTTTTTTGAAGTAGTAAAAGAAAAACTAGTGTCCGATAGGTTGTTCAAAAGATTTAAGTGTTTTTTTTCTTTTTCACTGGCTTCTAGCTTTGCCAAAATAAGGTATTGGAAAAAAAGTTTTTTTTATTTTGCCAAGTCGTTTACTACCAACCCATTCCATTTCTCAAAATATTTTATAAGTCGGATGTTCAAGTAAATATTTTAAAAGATGCTTGTAGTAATAGTATTTGCATCAATACCAATAAGTGTTAACTCTGGCTACATTAATACGCCATTTTTTATTAATAGCTTATTTTTTAATTCTTACAATTTTCTCCCATCAGACTATGTGCGGTATTGCAGGGTTCATCTCCCGTAATTACAACCAGGAACATCTCCGGCTTTTAACGTCGGCTATTAAACACCGCGGCCCCGATGCAAAAGGGTTTTACTTTAATCTCCGAACAGGCACCGGCTTAGGCCACAGGCGTTTAAGCATACTTGATCTTTCGGCTGCTGCAAACCAGCCGTATTACTCAAGGGATGGACGCTATGTAATGGTTTTTAATGGTGAGGTATATAATTTTAAGGAAGTAGCAGCAAAATACAGGATTGAGACCAGAACCACGTCCGACTCTGAAGTACTTGTTGAAAGCTTTGCCAGGTATGGCAGCAAATGCTTTGCCTGGCTTAATGGTATGTTTGCCATCGCTATTTGGGACAAGGAATCGAAAGTATCCCCTCCTTTATAGTAGTAGTGATACACTAAGCCAATAAAGATTGCTCCTGCAATTTTTGCGGATAAACCTGGTATAAAATATTTCCTTAGCGGGTGTTCAGTTTTATAAAAATGATTTCTGATAGCATATGCGAGTGAATAAATGACTAATAGATATATAGGTAAGAGAATAAAGTCCCAAATATTTATTACTGACATATTTTTTGTGTGAAAATGATTAAAAATAAAATTAGAATTTTAATTTCAACTGTTTTGTTTTCTTTTGCCCTGTTTTTGGTCTGGGTTTTTGCTTCTTTTAATAATTACATAGCGGTTAAATATTTTTTAACTGGTGATATTGGTTTAAAAAATGTTTTTAAAAGTTATAAAGTAAAATTTATACCACAAAAGACAATCGTTTATCCTCAAGCGCCTAAGGGGGGATTTGCTGTTACTTGGGCATTCAGACCCTCTCATGCCGTGCCAACATACCCTATCCCGGTTGTAGGTGATATAAATCATGATGGTAGTCTATAATGCTCCCCGATTTTAAGACAGGTAGTTAAGATAGAATTTTTCATCTTAAATTACCTGTATTATGGAAAAAAGAAGTCGCAGAAAATTCAGTTCGGAGTTCAAAGCCAAAGTGGTTTTGGAAGCCCTAAAGGAGCGCAGCACCATTGAAGAGCTGGCCCGCAAGTACGAGTTGCACCCTACGCAGATTAACCTGTGGAAGAAGGAAGCTGTCAGTAACTTATCCTCTGTGTTTGGTAAAGGAACAGAAGGGGAAAAACAAGAGCAGGAGGAGCAAATAGATAAACTGTACAGCCAGATTGGACAGTTGAAAGTGGAAAATGATTTTTTAAAAAAAAGATTGTACTGAAGCCCTTGGCTGAGCGCAGGGAGATGGTAGAGAAACAAAACAGTTCTTTGAGTATAACAGGCCAATGCCGGTTGTTAAGCATCCACCGCAGCGGGTTGTATTATGAGCCGGCAAGTGAAACAGAAGAAAACCTTGCTATCATGCGGTTGCTGGATGAGCAGTATTTTAAACCGCCGTTCTATGGTGTAAGAAGGCTTACTGTATGGCTGCAATCTTTGGGTTATGTCATCAATCGCAAGCCGGTAAAACGGCTTATGGCACTGCTGGGCTGGCAAACCATTTACCGTAAGCCCTGGTTGAGTAAACCTGATAAGGAGCATAAAGTATATCCTTATTTGCTCAAAGGGCTTGCTATTAACCGGGTTAACCAGGTATGGGCCATGGATATAACCTACCTACCGATGAAACGGGGTTTTATGTACCTGGGTGCAGTAATAGACCTGCATACCCGGTATGTGGTGAACTGGAGCGTAAGCAATAGCATGACAGCAGAATGGCGCAGCCAGGTGGTGGCAGAAGCTGTAGAACAGCACGGTGTCCCGGAAATATTGAACACTGACCAGGGAAGCCAGTTTACCAGCGATGTGTTTATTGCCCAATTGAAAGAAAACGGGATACAACCCAGTATGGATGGTAAAGGCAGGGCGATTGATAACATCTTTATTGAGCGGCTATGGAAAACGGTGAAGTATGAACATGTATATCTGAAAGTACCAGAAAATGGTGTTCAGCTGTATGAAGGATTAAATGAGTATTTTAGCTTTTATAACAACAGCAGGCCGCATCAATCGCTCGGGTATCAAACACCCGAAAGTATGTACAAAAGAAAGGCTGCCTGATTGTAACCGCAACAGAAAAAAAATTTTGAAGGATTTTTGTTCTGTTGCTTGGCTCACTGAAGTTCTTTAACAAACACTATCTTAAACTAACAACAAATCTGTCCTAAGATTGGGGTACATCATATTAGGATACTCCGGAAAATCGGTAATACCAGGAAACCCAAAATAAGTTCAGAAGAGGCAAGTGAAATAAGCCTTCTACTTCCTGATGCAGAATAAAAACAGTGAAAGAACGATATCAAAAAAAATTGACGTTAGGTTTTCCATTACAGAAACTTAATAGTTCAGGCCCATCCCAATGTCAATAATTGCATAAAAATTTATGTGCGGCATAATCGGATCGGTAAATTGCCAGCTAAACACCCGGGCTATAAAACCGGTATTATTTCACCGGGGACCCGACGAGGAGGCATTTTACGGGCATCAATCTGTTCAACTCTATCATTTCCGTCTCTCTATTCTCGACATTGCAGGTGGCAAACAGCCTATGCATTTAGGTGATGATTATACCATAATTTTTAACGGACAAATTTATAATCATACCGAACTCCGGAAAAAACACGGTTTGAACTGTGCTACTCATTCCGATACCGAAACATTGCTGCACCTATACCGCAAATGCGGTTCCGGCATGTTGAACGAACTGGAAGGGATGTTTGCCTTTATAATTCATGACAAAAAAAACAATCGCTTGTTTGTGGCAAGGGACAGGGCGGGGAAAAAGCCTATATATATATATCAAAAAGACGATCAAGTTGCATTTGCAAGTGAATTGAATACATTCCGAAGTTTTCTGCCGCTTACAATTCAACATGAGTTAATGCCCCATTACCTCCGGTTTAGTTTCTTTTATGGAGCAAACACACCCTACAAAGAAGTAACTGAATTACGGCTGGGCAGCTATGTAATATATGACATAGCCTCTAAAAAGTTAACTATCAAAAATTGGTGGAAAATCAATGATCATTACCAAAAGGAAACTTCCAAAGACAGCCTTGGCGAAGCAAAAGGAAAAGTCAAACAACTGCTAACCGCTGCTATAAAGCGGCGTCTGGATTGCAGCGATTTGGAAGTAGGTGCTTTCTTAAGCGGAGGAATTGATTCTGGTCTAATAACGGCAATTGCATCGTCTTTCAAACCGGACCTGAAAACCTTTACGGTTCGTTTTCCGGGCGCTTTTGATGAATCTTACCTGGCAAAACAGGTTGCAGAGAAATATGGAACTAAACATACAGAGATTGACATTGGATTTGATAACCTTTTACAAGATCTGGAGACCATCATCCTTAATTACGGGGAGCCCTATGCAGATAGTTCTGCTATTCCGAGCTACTATGTAAGCAAGGAAGCGAAAAAGTATCTTACAGTCATTCTAAATGGAGACGGCGCTGATGAATTATTTGGAGGGTATCGCCGTTATGTGCCGTTTTCAAAGTATGATTTTTTTGCCTCAAAAGGAGGTATAGCCGCTTTGGCAAGTGTGATTAGGCAAATATTGCCCCATTCACATAACAAGAAATCAAGGTTAAATTACCTATACAGGTTGGCTGATCTCGCTTCTAAAAAAAATAAAATCAGCTTATACCTGACTGCAACATTTGATGCATTCGAAGGAAATGAAGACAAGTTTCTTGTGGATTCTGATTGGCAATTGCAGGAACTCTTTGAAACCGAATTTTGTGAAATCATCAATGCCCCGATAAGCGGTTTACGCAAGATGATGAACCTGGATTTTAATGTTTTATTATATGGTGATTTACTTGTAAAAATGGATATTGCCACCATGGCGCATTCACTGGAAGGCAGAAGCCCTTTTTTATGCAAAGAACTTCTTGAATATGCACCCACACTGTCTGATCAACTCAAGATCAGAGGAACAACTACCAAATACCTATTACGCCAGCTTGCTGCAGAGTATCTGCCATCATCACTGATTAATCAGCCGAAAAGAGGCTTTGAGGTGCCGCTGAAAAATTGGATTGATAATGATATACGGGAATTAGTATTTGATTACTTGACGCCTGCTTCATCTTACAGCAATCAGTTTTTGCATCCGTCGTTTATTGAAAAATTGTTGAAAAAAAAAATACATATATCAGATGAAAAAAGGGCTAAAATGCTCTGGGCGATGTTGTGCCTTGAAATTTGGTATGCCGGACAGGCTTCAACAAATGTCGAAATCTAAGAAAATAATTTTTGTAGCCAGTGTTGATTGGGCTTTTATGTCACACCGGTTGCCATTGGCACTGGCCGTCAGGGATAAGGGATTTGAAGTACTTGTGTATGCTGTTCAGGAGGGTAAACTTAAAGAAAAAATTGAATCTTATGGATTCACATTCAGACCCCTACCCACCACACGGTCAGGCACCAACCTGCTCAGAGAACTAAATGTGGTGCGTTTTTTATATAAAGAGTATAGACGGGAGAAACCATTGATTGTTCACCAGATCACTGTAAAACCTGTAACGTACGGATCATTGGCTTGCCGGTTCTTAAAAATACCTCTGGTGGTTAATGCCCTTACAGGCCTTGGTTTTTTATTTATTAATAAGGACCGCAACCGGATAAAGTACAATATCATAAAAAAGATATTTGATTTTGGATTCAAGAACAGGAAGATGCATTTTATTCTTCAGAACCATGATGATATGAAGATGGTATTGAAATTTAAACATGTGAGTCAGGATAGGGTACATTTAATTAAAGGCTCGGGTGTGGATCTGCAGGAATTTGAATTTCAACCTGGTCCTTCGGGTGATGTTATTCAAATCCTTTTCCTTGCGAGAATGTTATGGGATAAGGGCCTCAAAGAGTTTGTAACGGCTGCCGAAAGGTTGAAAAAAGTTTATGGCGATAAAGTCAGATTTGTGCTGGCAGGCGGCGCCGACTATGGAAATAAGGCGGGTGTACCGAGAGAGGTATTAGAGCAATGGAATCGAGAAGGAAACGTAACATGGATTGATCATCAGAAAGATGTAAAAAAACATATCACTGAAAGCCACATTGTCTGTTTACCGAGTTATCGGGAAGGGTTGCCCAAGGCCCTGATTGAGGCTTGCGCAATTGGAAGGCCAATAGTTACCACAGATGTGCCCGGATGCCGTGAAGTCGTTGAACATGGCGTAAATGGTTTTCTGGTACCCCTTTATGACGATATTGAATTGTCTGAACGGCTGAGTCAATTGATTAATAATGAAAGTTTGAGGAATCAAATGGGAGTAGCCGGCAGGATAAAAGCAGAAAGTCTAATTTGAAAATAATTCTCCTCAGTTCTTGTCATAATCGGGTCTCCCCAAATCCAGGTGAAGGACCTGATGGCATCAATATTCTTATTAATCGGCAGAAATAGAAAATTAAAAAAGCCGGAAGGATCCGAAATAAGGATATTGTTGATAGCCTTTCCTTCCAGAAAAAAACCAAATGTATCGCCAGCAGCATATACATAAGCATAATAAATGGTAAATGCAATACCGCCCGATATTTTGAGAATAATGCCTATTTTAAAATAACGTACTATGAGCGGGTCGGTCTTATTTTTTTTGACAAACCGGTTTGTTATGCCTAAAATGATTAGTATCAGTATAAATCCTGAAATCCAATCTTCAATAGTAATATAACTCATAGTTCTTTGAGCTGAATATCAAATGGGGTGCTGGAAATACGAAGGCAGGTTGAGTATGGGCCTGTTCCGATTGTTTCCGTATTTTGCCGTCCCAAACATAAGTAAAATATTTGATCCTTTTGTAAATAAATTTGTGAATTAATTCTATTTGTTGTGTTGAATGCATTTACAATTGACCTGGAAGACTGGTACCAGGGAATAGAATTCCCGATTGGCAGATGGTCCTCCTGTAGTAAAAGAGTTGAAAAAGGACTTTACAGAATCTTCAGTCTTTTGGAAGAATATTCCGTAAAAGCTACTTTCTTTTCCTTGGGCTGGATTGCCGAAAAATACCCGGCAATGATAAAGGAAATTGCGGCCAGCGGACATGAACTCGGATCTCATGGGTATTCTCATGAAAAGGTATATTCTTTAACAAAAGATGAATTCAGGGAAGAGATCAAAGTCACAAAAAACCGGCTTGAAGATTTGATTGGCAAGCCGGTGACAACACACAGGTCGCCCTTTTTTTCAATCACCTCAAAAAGTTTATGGGCGCTGGATATTCTGAAAAAAGAGGGGATTGAAATCGATTGCTCTATATCCCCGGTAAAAACGTGGCGGTACGGCATCAAATCCTGTCCGGACTGCATTTTCAGGATCAGGGAAGCTGATATTGTTGAGTTTCCGGTATCCTCCTTCCGCTTTTTCGGAATGACCTGGGGTATCGGGGGCGCTAACTTTCGGTTATTGCCTTGCAAAATCACTAAGGATGCCCTGGACAGGAGAATGAAATTGGGTAAACAGAACATGTTTTATATACACCCCTGGGAATATGATGAGAATCATCCAAAAGTCAGGATGAACTGGAAAGCCGGGATTACACACTATGCCCGACTCAGTAAAACACTGCCCAATACTGTTTCTCTGTTGAAAAATTACAAATTTGGAACGGTTTCGGACGTTGTATTGAATTATCAAAACAAATTCGGGGGATTAAGCCAGATAAGCATTGACCATTTGCAGGAGTGACCATGAAAGGAAACTGGCTGGGAATATCAATGCAGGGATGTGTTAAAAGATCATTCTGTGTATATCCAGTGAAAAATCGGGTATGGTTAGCAGGAAATTAAAAATTTTGCATACAATGACCTGGCTTGCGCCCGGCGGCGGTGTTGACAAAAACGTGTTCTATACGATAAGTAATTTAAGAAACGAATACGAATTTCATTTGGCTGTAGGGGAAGATATTTTTCATAACGAATTTCAAAAAATAGATGATTTAAAAATATTTATTTGTCCTTACCTGAAGCGTCATTTGAATTTGTGGGAGGATATAAAATCTGTATTTTTTTTTTACAAACTGATAAAAAAAAATAAATATGATATTGTTCATACGCATGAAACCAAGGCAAGTCTGATAAGCAGGGTAGCGGCCTGGTTGGCAGGCTGCCCGACAATAATTTATGGCTTGCATGGAGTGACATTTAATGATCCGCACAGCAAGATCAGGCGGTTAATCTATATTATCATAGAGAAATTGACGATCAGGATGAACGACTATATTGTTTCTGTTAGCCAGGATGTAATAAATGTTTATCATAAAAACAATATTGGAAAAAAAATACCATATTCAGTGGCCTATAGCGGAATAGACACGGAGTTATTTATCGGTGAATTGCCGGAAACAGAGAAGAAAATGCTATTGAAGAAGAGGCTTGGAATAAATAAAGATGAAAAGGTGCTGATAAATATTGGCAGATTTTCCTATTCAAAAGGGCAAAGATTTACAATTGAAGCTTTCCATCGGCTGCTGTGTTTGGACAAGAACCTGAAACTGCTGCTGGTGGGTGAAGGGGAAGAGATGGAAAATTGTAAAAGAATGGTGGGAGACCTGGGTTTGGATGAAAAGGTGATATTTTATGGTTTTAGTAATAACGTACATGAATTGTGTTCTTTGGCTGATATATTGATTTTAACTTCTTTGCGGGAGGGATTACCAAGGGTGGTTGTAGAAGCTTCTTTATGTAAAGTGCCAACTGTTGCTTTTGAAGTGGAAGGTATCAAGGAAGCAATTCCGGCAAATTTTCATGAATTTATTGTAAAACAAAATGATATTGAATCATTAGTGGGTAAAATACATGATCTTTTGAATTCCGAAAAAATATATACCCAATATGCCTGCGAGGCGTATCAAAATGCTCTTTCAAACTGGGATTTCAGGACCATGACAAATACATTACGTCATATTTATAACAAAAAAAGCCAATAATTATGAGCTCAAAAACAAAACAAGTTGAGAAGTTTTTTCATTCCTATGCTGGGGGCTTTGATTCTATCTACGGGCATACTACCAGGCGTTCCAAATTTGACAAATGGGTTGATAAAACCTTTCGGAAAACCATGTTTTTACGGTTTGAAGAAACATTAAAAAATACCGCCAATCCTGAAATACATTCAGTGCTGGATATCGGTTGTGGGTCGGGAAGGTACATTATTGAGTTCTTATTGCAGGGCAAGGATGTTACTGGTATTGACCTTGCCCAGGGAATGATTGATATCGCTAAATCGCAAACGGAAAAGATTGATCACAAGGGCAGGAAGCAATTTATTATTGCCGATTATATGCAGTATGATTTTGACCGGCAGTTTGATGCGGCATGCCTGATGGGGGTCTTTGATTATATAGAAAAACCGGTGGAGATGCTTAAAAAATTGAAAAGAGACATTTCAAAAGAAATTTATGCTAGTTTTCCGCACGATTCCGGGTTATTGGCATTTCAAAGAAAGATTAGATATAAGATCAGGGAATGCCCGTTATATTATTATTCCTATAATGATGTGGTTAACCTGCTGAAAGAAGCGGGTCTGGATAAAAATTTTGAAATTGTGGACTTTAAACGGGATTATTTTGTAAAAATTATTTTAAATAAATAAAGCAAGCAGGATCCGGAAAATAGCTGTTTCGAGAGGCTTATTTTTTGATTTTCAACCTGATGAGAAAAATTTCAAAAAGCAGTATTTCGGGAATTGAATATGCTGTTCCTGAAGTGTCGGATGATAGGCGTGCCATCGAAAAATTCCTGGCACTCCATAGTGGCAGGCCGGTAATTGTTGTGCAGGGGCTGGGTTTTGTGGGTGCCGTCATGGCATTGGTTTGTGCCAATTCACGAGAAGAGGAATATGCTGTGATAGGGGTTGACCTGGTTTCAGAAAATACTTTTTGGAAAATATGTTCTATAAATGAAGGTGTTTTTCCGGTGGTGGCATCGGATCCGAATATCGAATTGTTCTACCAGAGGGCAAGGTTGAAAAATAATTTGTTGGCCACTTTTGATCCCTTTGCCTATTCGGCGGCGGATGTGATTATTGTCGACATTAATCTTGATGTAAATAAAACATCCGGTTATGATAAAGAACTCTTAAGCTATAATGTAGACTTATCGGCGTTTAAGAAAGCCATTGAGACCA
>Ga0194131_10006039_pt1 | contig 17060 bp, 18 predicted proteins | sample TA2KigO120mmetaG_FD_148631 | JGI IMG/M metagenome (GOLD analysis project Ga0194131, IMG submission 148631) | Freshwater microbial communities from Lake Tanganyika, Tanzania - TA2015053 Kigoma Offshore 120m | ecosystem: Environmental > Aquatic > Freshwater > Lake | place: Tanzania: Lake... | reverse complement strand
GCGCAGGCTCGCACCGTCGAGGCGATCTGCGCGGCAATCGCCGAACTCCTCGGCAGCTACACCGCCGAGGAATGCGCAGCCTACTTCAGGAATTCAGGGTATGCACCAACCTAAAATCAACATGCTCTAGGCCGCCTGGGGCTTCTTGAAGCGTCCGCCGCGACGGAAGCGGTCGAGATAGGTCGGCAATACCGCCTCGAGCGCCGTCGGCTTGAGGCCGAGATCGGCCAAGCCCAGCGCATCGGGCGAAACGACGTTGTCGCGCCGTAGCATGGTCACCTGGTCGCGTGTCAGCAGCGGGTTCGGCAGGAGTTCGAGAAAGAACGCATTGAAGCTGGCCGCTGCGAAGGGGACGGGGACCAACAGGCGATTGCGGCCGATTTCGGCAAGCAGCAACTGCATCAGATCGCGGAATGTATAGACCCGGGGACCGCCGAGCTCGTAGATGTTGCCCGCGGCGACCGGATCGCTCATCGCTTTGACAATGGCGTCGGCGACGTCGCCGACATAAACCGGCTGAAACCGCGTGTGGCCGCCGCCGATCAGTGGCAGGACAGGCGCGAACATCGCCATCGCGCCGAACCGGTTGAAGAAATCATCCTCCGGCCCGAACACGATGCTCGGGCGCAATATGGTTGCCTCGGCAAAGGCGGCATGCACGGCTGCTTCGCCATGCCCCTTGGAGCGCAGATAAGCAGCCGGCGATTCGATATCGGCACCGATCGCCGACACGTGGACCAGGCGCTTTGCGCCCGCCGCCTTGGCCGCTTGCGCGATGTGCGCGGCGGCGCCGTGGTGGACTGCTTCGAAGCTCTGCCCACCCGACTCGAACAGGATACCCACCAGATTGATGACGGCGTCGGCCCCCGAGACGACCGCTGCAACGCTCGCCGGGTCGCCGATGTTGACGCGCACCGGAGTGATCTGGCCGACATCGCCCATCGGCTTCAGGAACTTGGCCTTTTCGACGTCGCGCACCGCGACGTTGACGCGGTCGCCGGCGCGCGCCAAACGACGCACGAGATGGCGGCCGAGGAAGCCGGAGCCGCCGAACACGGTGATCAGGCGACGTATCATCTGCCCCCCACGCGCAAACGCTTCACCGCACGCTTATACACCAGCGCCGCCCTCCTGTTCGAGCGCTATCGGGTCGAGGCGGCCGTCTGGAAGTGGTGCGCCAGCGCCAGTTTTGCCCGGTCGGAGCCGGGCGAAACCGATTGACACCAGGGCCGGGCTGGCCTCTATATCTCGCCCCGCGCGGCCCAGGTGGCGGAATTGGTAGACGCGCTAGATTCAGGTTCTAGTGGGCGAAAGCTCGTGGAAGTTCGAGTCTTCTCCTGGGCACCAGCGACTGCGCCCATCCGATGCGCGGGGCGATGAGTCGGACGCGCGGCGCCGGGCACGTGCGCCGCAAGCTTCCGTCGCCTCTCCAGGGGTGCGCCAGCGGGGCGCCATCAGCGGGTGAGCGACGGCCATGAGCATTCATCTCCACGATGGCGACCTGCCCGACGGCATCAGCTTCGGCGATTGCGTCGCGGTCGACACGGAGACCATGGGGCTGCGCGTCGGGCGAGACCGCCTTTGTCTCGTGCAACTGTCAGCCGGCGATGGCGTCTGTCACCTCGTGCGCTTCAGCAAAGGTCCGATTGCAGCACCCCGTCTGGCGCAATTGTTCACCAATCCCGATGTGACCAAGCTGTTCCACTATGCCCGTTTCGACGTGGCCGTCATCCGGTTCTACCTCGGCGTCCAGGTCAGCCCGATCTACTGCACGAAGGTCGCTTCGAAACTGGTGCGCACCTATACCGACAAGCACGGCCTCAAGGACTTGTGCAAGGAAGTGCTCGGTGTCGAGCTTTCGAAGCAGCAACAATCCTCGGATTGGGGCGCGAGCGAACTCAGCCAGGAGCAGCTTCGCTATGCCGCCTCGGACGTGCTCCATCTCCACGCCCTGCGCGCGCGCTTTGACGAAATGCTCCGGCGCGAAGGTCGCACCGGGTTGGCGCGCGCCTGTTTCGATTTCATCCCCGCGCGCGCCGAGCTCGACCTGCTCGGCTGGGCCGAAGAGGACGTTTTCGAGCACTAAACATCGGTAGACCCGTGCAATTCCGCCGCAGGCGCGAGTTGGCATGTATTTTGCCGTGCGCTTGGGTTAGAATCGCCGGCGGCCGCATGAAGCGGCATGAGCGGAGCCTGAATTGACAGCCCAGACCAAGAAGCCGGGAGCCCCCGGCGCGGACAGCGCCCCCGGGCCAGCCGCTGACGACCGGCCGCGCAGCGCCGCCAACCGCGTCATCAGCGTCGAGGTCGCGGGACTGGAAGCGCTCAAGCGCTCGCTCAACGACAACTTCGACCGGGCGATCGAGCGCTTGGCCGCGATTTCCGGCCGCGTGATCGTGACCGGCATGGGCAAGTCCGGTCATGTCGGCCGCAAGATCGCCGCGACGCTTGCCTCGACCGGCACGCCCGCCTATTTCGTCCATCCTGCCGAAGCCAGTCACGGCGATCTCGGCATGATCACGTCGGGCGACGCGTTGCTGGCGCTGTCCAACTCGGGCACGACGCCCGAGCTCAATGACCTGGTGGACTTCGTCAAGCGCTTCGCCATTCCGCTCATTGCCATCACGCGCCGGCCAGGTAGCGCGCTTGCCGAAGCTGCCGATATTGCGCTGGACCTGCCCGACAGTGCCGAGGCCTGCCCCATGGGTCTCGCGCCGACCACATCGACGACGATGATGATGGCGCTCGGCGATGCGATTGCCATTGCGCTGCTCGAACGCCGCGGCTTCACCGCCGCCGACTTCCATATCTTCCATCCCGGCGGACAGCTCGGCCGGAAGCTGCTGCACATTGCCGACATCATGCACGAGGGCGACGAGATGCCTTTGATCGGTTCTGGCACGCGCATGGCCGACGCCATCCTGGTGATGACCGCCAAGAGCTTCGGTTGCGTCGGCGTCACCGGCGGCGACGGCAGGCTGATCGGCATCATTACCGACGGCGATCTGCGCCGTCACATGTCGCCGCAATTGATGGAGGCCACGGTCAATTCGGTCATGACGTCCGCGCCGCGCACCGTGGCACGCCAGATGCTCGCCGGCGAGGCGCTCGGCATCATGAATGGACTTGGCAATCAGCGCAGGATCACCAGCCTGTTCGTGGTCGAGCGCGGCCGTCCGATCGGCATCGTCAGCATCCACGATCTGTTGCGCGCCGGCGTGGTCTGATCATGGCCGTGGCCAGATCATCCGACTCGGTTTTCGGCAGCCTGGGCACGGCAAACCTGGGAGATGACGGCGCCGCGCGGTGGCGACGGTCGCCCCAACCGGTCAATGCCAGCCAGGGACGCTCGAGCCGCGTCGTCGGGCTGATGAAACTGCTGCTACCGACGACGGCCGCGGCGCTCATCGTGCTGATCGTCGCCTGGCCGCAGCTCAAGACCGACGACGGCCGCTTCCGACTCGGCCAGGCCCGCATCAATCCTGGCGATGCCGAGGTCGTGCGCATGGTCAACGCGCGCTACCACGGCACCGACGAACATGGCAGCCCCTATGCGATCACGGCGGTGACCGCGACCCAGCCGGTCGGCGCCGCCAATGTCATCCAGATGGAAGAACCCAAGGCCGACATCACCTTGCAGGACGGCTCCTGGGTCGCGCTGACCGCGGCGAGCGGCGTGTTCCATCGCGACCGCCAGCAGGTGCTGCTCGGCGGCGGGGTCAACATCTTCCACGACCAGGGCTATGAGTTCCGCTCGCCGACCGCCGAACTCGACCTCAAGGCCGGCACGGCGACCGGCAACGAACGGGTCGATGGTCAAGGTCCCTTCGGCCAGATCCAATCAGAGGGCTTCCGCATCCTCGATCGCGGCCATCGGCTGATCTTCACCGGCAAGGCGCGCATGGTCATGTACCCCGGCTCCGGCGCGGTCGGCAGCCCGGCTGCTTCGGCACAGCCAGAAACCGGCGCGCGACCTGCCCCGGCAGCTCCGGTGCCGAACGTGAATCCGCCGAGGAAGCCGTGATCGCCCGCACGCTGTTCATCGCCCTGCTCGTTGCGGCGCTGGTTGCAGCCGGCACGCCGGCACGCGCGCAGGGATTGGGCTTCGGCGCGGGCGCGCAGAACGTGCCGATCGCCGTCGAGGCGGACCAGGGCATCGAATGGTTGCGTGATAGCTTGAAGTACATCGCGCGCGGCAACGCGGTCGCCACCCGCGGGCAGGTGTCGGTGCGCGCCGACACGCTGACGGCGCACTATCGCAGCAAGCCGGGCGGCGGCACCGAAGTCTGGCGCCTGGAAGCCGAAGGCGGCGTGCGATTGTACTCGCAGACCGAAGAGGCCGTCGGCGATCGGGCGGTCTATGACATCGACCAGGGCGTCATGGTGCTGGTCGGCAAGGCGCTGCGCTTCAAGACGCAACAGGATCTCATCACGGCGCAAGACAGTCTCGAATACTGGGAGAAACGCCAGCTCGCCGTGGCTCGCGGCAAGGCGGTTGCCGTTCGCGACGCGCGCCGCATCCGCGGCGACGTCCTGACCGCCCACTTGCAGGAACAGCGGGGCGGCGATCTCCAGATCAAGCGCGTCGATGCCTTCGGCAATGTCGATGTCGCGACGGACAAGGAGGTCGCGCGCGGCGCACAGGGCGTTTACGACGTCGACCGCGGCATCGCCACGCTCACCGGCGGCGTCAAGATCACGCGCGGTGAGAATCAGCTCAACGGCGAATACGCCGAGGTCAACCTCAACACGGGCGTCAGCCGACTGCTCGCGGCGCCCCAGGGCCGCAACCCGGCCCAGGGGCAGACTCGCGCCCAAGGTGAGCGCGTCCGCGGCCTGTTGGTGCCCGATCGCGAATTGCGGCCGGGCGATGAACCGGCTGCGCGCGCGCAGCCGCCAGCTCCTGCCGTGGTGCGGCCATGACCTTTGCCGCCGCCGCCCCGTCGGCCACGCCGGGTGCCAGCCGCGGCCCGCGGCTGGTCGCCGAGAGTTCCGGATTGGTCGCCGACAACCTCGGCAAGCGCTTCAAGAAGCGACCGGTGGTGCGCGATGTCAGCGCATCAGTGCGCCGCGGCGAGGCAGTCGGTCTGCTTGGGCCGAACGGCGCCGGCAAGACCACGTGCTTCTACATCATCATGGGGCTGATCGCGCCGGATTACGGCACGGTCAGCCTCGACGGCATCGATATCACGGACCTGCCGATGTACCGCCGCGCGCGTCTCGGCATTGGCTATCTGCCGCAGGAGGCTTCGATCTTCCGCGGCCTGACGGTCGAGCAGAACATCCGGGCGGTTCTCGAGGTCGTCGAATCCGACGTGGCGCAGCGCGAAGCGATGCTCGACGATCTGCTCGGCGAGTTCTCGATCACGCATCTGCGTCGCGCCCCGGCGCTGGCGCTTTCCGGCGGCGAACGGCGGCGTGTCGAGATAGCCCGCGCGCTCGCGACGCAGCCGAGCTTCATCCTGCTCGACGAACCGCTGGCCGGCATCGATCCGATCGCCGTCGGCGACATTCGCGATCTGGTATCCCACCTCAAGGACCGCGGGATCGGCGTGCTGATCACCGACCATAACGTGCGCGAGACGCTCGACATCGTCGACCGAGCCTACATTCTGCACGAGGGGCGCGTTCTCATGGATGGCGCTCCGAGCGAGATCGTGGCCCACGAAGGCGTCCGCCGGGTGTACCTCGGAGAGCGCTTCAGCCTGTAGCGGGGCCGCGTCGCATGGCGCTCACGCAAAGATTGGACCTGCGTCAGACCCAGTCCCTGGTCATGACGCCGCAGCTGCAGCAGGCGATCAAGCTGCTTCAGCTCTCCAATCTCGAACTGACCGCCTATGTCGACAACGAACTCGAACGCAATCCCCTGCTCGAGCGCGACGAGGGCGAGCGCGACGAGATCCGCGCGAGCGGTGTCGATGCCGAGGCGCCCGCGGCGTCCCAGCCGAATGGCGAGGCCGTGCTCGACAGCGCCGACTTGACCGCGCAGGCGACCATGCCCGCCGAGCGCGACCAGCCGCTCGATTCCGATGACAGCAATCTGTGGAGCAGCGCCGGCGCCAGCGACAGCTGGGACGGCGAGGACGGCGCCGGTGCCTGGAAATCAACGGCCGGCGGACGCGGCGATTTCGAGGATGGCGACCGCGATGCCGAATCCACGCTGACCCGGGGCGACACGCTGCGCGACCACCTGATCTCCCAGCTCGGCCTCGACATCGAGGATCCGGTCGATCGCGTGATCGGCATGCACCTGATCGACCAGGTCGATGACGCGGGCTACCTGACCGGAGACCTCGGCGCGATTGCCCAGCTCATGGGCTGCGATGTCGCGCGCGTCGAGGCGACGTTGCGGCGCCTGCAGCGCTTCGACCCCCCCGGAATCTTCGCGCGCAGCCTGGCCGAGTGCCTGGCCCTGCAATTGGCTGATCGCAATCGCCTCGACCCGGCCATCAAGACGGTGCTCGACAATTTGCCGCTGCTCGCGTCACGCGATCATGGCCAGCTCATGAAGCTCGCCGGAATCGACGCCGAGGACCTGGCCGACATCATCGCCGAGATCAGGTCGCTCAACCCCAAGCCGGGCGAGGGGTTCGAGACGATGGCCGCACAGCCCGTGATACCGGACATCCTGATGCGCGCCAGGCCCGGCGGCGAATGGTCGGTCGAGCTCAATTCCGACACGCTGCCGCGCGTGCTCGTCAATCAGCGCTACTACAGCGAGGTCAGCCGCACGGTGCGCAAGAAGGCGGAGAAGGAATACCTGACCGAGCGCCTCCAATCGGCCAATTGGCTGGTGAAATCGCTGCACCAGCGCGCCACGACCATTCTCAAGGTCGCCACCGAAATCGTGCGTCAGCAGGACGGCTTCTTCCGTCATGGCGTTCAGCATCTCAAGCCGCTCATCTTGCGCGACATCGCCGAGGCGATCGGCATGCACGAAAGCACGGTCAGCCGCGTCACCACCAACAAGTTCATGGCGTCTCCGCGCGGCATCTACGAGCTCAAGTACTTCTTCACCTCGGCGATCGCCAGCACGGCGGGCGGCGTCGCTCACTCAGCCGAGGCGGTCCGCCATCGAATCAAGGATCTCGTCGAGAAGGAGGCGGCCACCGCCATCTTGTCGGATGACGATCTGGTCGAGGCGCTCCACAAGGACGGCGTCGACATCGCCCGGCGCACCGTGGCGAAGTATCGGGAATCGCTCAAGATCCCTTCGTCGGTTCAGCGTCGTCGGGAAAAATCAAGGCCAATCTGAGCAGGTGCAAAAAACCGCTTGCACCCTTGCTTCGGCAGGTCTTGACTCTAGATAAGGGTATGAATGGTCGCGTCGGCCGCTCCGCAATCGTCCGGGCCGACACATGGTGGGCGCGCAAGCCGTCCGACCCTTGGGAGCGCGGACAGAAGCGGCGATGCAGATATCCGTCAAGGGCAAGCAACTCGACGTGGGCGATTCCCTGCGCGGCCACGTCGAATCGAATCTTGGCCGATCGGTGGCGAAGTATTTCAACCGGCCCATCGAGGCGCAGGTCGTCTTTTCGCGAGAGGCGCACCTGTTACGCGCGGACATCTCGGTCCATGCGGGCCGCGGCATAACGGTGCAAGGCCACGGCTTGGCTGACGATGCCTACATAGCCTTCGACGGCGCGGCGGAGCGCATCGTCAAACGACTGCGTCGTCACAAGCGGCGTCTGGTCGATCAGCATCATGGCAAGGCACGCGGCCGCGACGAGGCGGTCGAAGAGCTACAGGGGCGTGCCTACGTGTTGACGGCGGATGGCGACGGCGGCGAGGGAGCGGCTTGGGAGACATCACAAGGCCAGCCTGCGATCGTCGCCGAGATGCCCATCGAGATACCCGCGTTGACGGTCGTCGAGGCAGTGATGCGACTTGATCTCGGCGAGATGACGGCCATGATGTTCCGCAATCGCGCGCATGGCCGGCTCAATATGATCTACCGCCGACCGGACGGGGCGATCGGGTGGGTCGACCCCGCCGACCGCCCGGCAGCCGAAACAGGCAACTGAGCGCCAATCCCGACATGGAAATTCACGACCTGATCACCACGAAAAGCGTGGTCGCAGCGCTGCGTGTCACCAGCAAGAAGCAGGCCTTGCAGGAACTCGCCAAGCGCGCGGCCCAGATCACAGGCATCGACGAGCGGCAGATCTTCGACGTTCTGCTCGAACGCGAAAAGCTCGGCACCACTGGCGTCGGCCAGGGCATTGCCATTCCCCATGGCAAGCTCGCCCCACTCACGCGACTTTACGGATTGTTCGCACGGCTGGACAGACCGATCGATTTCGAAGCGATCGACGAGCAACCAGTGGACTTGATTTTTCTGCTGCTGGCGCCGGAATCGGCGGGCGCCGATCACCTTAAGGCGTTGGCCCGCGTGTCGCGCCTATTGCGCGACAAGGCGACCACGACGAAGCTGCGCGGCTGTGACAGCGCCGATGGGCTGTATGCCCTGCTCACGGAGGCGCGCGCCAGCAATGCGGCCTGACAGGCCGTGCCGGCGCGCCCTCGCGTCATGACCGATCTGGCGCAGCATCGGTAGACGCTCAGTGAACACTGAGCGGCTCCAGTTCGTGCTGGCGGATGCCGGCAAACGCGGTGTTGCGGTCGGGCGCCATTCCGATCTGGTTGCCATCGGCCGAGTGAATCGAGAACACCAGCTGATCATTGATGATGATCGGTTTCACATAGGCGATGTCGTTCAAGCCAAGCATGGCCAGATCGCTAGCGCTGAGATGCTTCAAGCGTTCTTGGATGCTCGTCATGGCCGTTCTCCCGGTAGGGGCAATGGACTACTCGCCTCCCTGATCGGTGCCGAGCGGAATCGTCCGCGCGGATCTTGCCGTCCCTGAACGTGCACTCTTGATCCTGACTGTCTGGACTCGCGTCTCCGGCGACGGTCGCTTGAGATCGACATGGAGCAGGCCATTGTCGAGCTCGGCGCCGACAACTTCGATACCCTGCGCCAGCACGAAGCTGCGCTGAAACTGGCGTGCGGCGATGCCGCGGTGCAAATAGACACGATCAGCAGCCTCTTCCTGCCTGCCGCGCACGACAAGCTGGTTGTCCTCGACCTGAACCGTCAGATCGTCCATTCCAAATCCAGCCACCGCCAGCGTGATGCGCAGGCCGTCCTCGCCGATTCGCTCGATGTTGTAAGGCGGATAGCCTTCTGCGGAGGCTTTGCTGATCCGGTCGAGCGTGCGTTCGAAGTGATCGAAGCCTAGCAGGAGCGGACTGTTGAACAGCGATAGCCGTGTCATCTCTTACCTCCTCCTCCTAGACGAGCGAGTCGGATGAAGCCGGCGGTCAGAACCCCAGTGGCGCTCGGACCGGGCGGCCCATTATGGCGCCGCCGTTCGTTAATAATTGGGGTGTTCAAGACGTTAATCAAGGCCAAAGGCCCCAAGGACGGGCCCGTAGAATCCCCTTACTTGGCGGCGGATTCCATGGGTCTGGCGACCGGGGAACCGAGCACGGCATCGAGGTAGGCCGATATATTGTGCCGGGCGCGCCAGACGGGTGCGGCCTGCCGTGCGGCCGCGGCGAACGGGCCAAAATTTGCCACCAAATCGTCCAGGGCCTGGGACAGGGCGGCGGCAGAGAAGCTTGTCATGCGCGGCCCGATGGGCCCGGCCGAGGCGGCCAGGGCGGCCGCCTCACCATCCATCCAGGATCCGGCGGTGTAGATCACCGGCTTGGCGTGCGCGAGGGCGTCCACGAATACATGCGACGTGCGGTAGGTGTACTGCTCGGGATCGTAAGCGACGAGAAGCGCATCGGCCGAGGCGACGAGACGATGGTACGCCGCCAGCGGCAGCGGCTCGAGGACCAGGCTCACCCGGCCCTGCAACTCCTCGAACCGAGACTGCAGGAGATCGCGTTCGCGCGGCGCCGCATTGGCGCACTGAATGGTGACATGCAGGTGCGCATGACGCGCGACGGCCTCCCGCAGGATCGCCAACAAGAGACGTAGGCCCTTTTCAGGCCGCGCGTCGCCGGCGAAGAGGACGTTCAGACGGCCGCGTCCATCGGCCCGGTCTGGCGCAACAAGCTCGATCGGCGGGCTGAGCGGGATCGGCAGTACGGCGATCTCTCGCGGCCAAGCGGGCTGGAGCAGGCCGGCCAGCGCGCGGCTGTCTGCCGCAAAGGCGACCTCGTCCGCCGGCAGGCTGCGCCACAGCCGAAAAGCCTGTGCATGCAGCGCGACGGCGACGGCCCGGTCGTCTTCCTCGAGAAGATACCAGGGCGGAAACCGGAACGTCATGGCCAGACGCGGGCGGGGAGCTGCGAGCGAGCTATACCAGCCATAGACGCCGAACAGCTGACGCAGCGCAGGGGTGTGAACGAGGAATTGATCGCCGCACGCGAAGCCAGTGGCGACCGACGCCAGATCCTCCTGCGTCACGGTGCTCGACAGGGCCGTCGTGCGCAGCACGTCGAAGTCCGCGACCCTGCGAAAATGCGTATAGGGATGATGGCGGAACACGGCTCGGGCGGCGAAAGCGCGCTCATTGCCTTCGACAAAGTCGCGCGCAGCCCAGACCTCGAGGCCGATCGCACGGCGCATGCATTCGCCGGCGATCATCTCGTTGAGAATGAAATGATGGCCATACGCCGCATGCAGGCCCGGATCGATGACAAAAAGACGCACCTCTCAGCCTCCCGGGTAGGCGCCAGTTCCCGACAACAACACGATCATGATGTCCGAACGAAGTGCATGCAATGAAGGCCCATGCTAAGCTTGTTCGAACGAAAGGCGGGCAGTTTGTCGTCGCGTCCAAGAGTCCTGTTTGCCAATCCGCCCTGGTGGCTCAGCCCGGGGCGCGGCCGCCGTCCCGATGGCGCCGAATTCGACTACTGGCTGGCTGGAGTCCGCGCCGGCTCACGTTGGCCGTTCACATTGCCGACATTCTGCGCCCCGGACAATTTTCGCTTTGGCGGTTATCTGCCCTACCCGTTCTTCCTCGGCTATGCCGCCAGCTATGCACGCGCGAAAACCGGAGCCGATGTGGTCCTGCGCGACAGCATCGCCATGCGCGAATCCTATGATCGCTTCCTCGCGTTCGTGGCAGCCGGCCGGTTCGACATCATGTTCTTCGAATCGGCGACGCCGAGCTGGGAACACGACTCCGCATTGATCCGGCGCATCAAGGCGCTTCACCCGGACATGAAAATTGCCGTGACCGGACCGATCGCCTCGGTGGCCGAGCGCGTATTCAAGGAGGCGCCGGTCGCGGCGGTCATCCGCGGTGAATACGAGAAAGGCAGCGTGCGCGTCATCGAGGGCGCCGAGGGCCTGATCGACTTCGACCTCCTCACGGAGGAGGAAATGAACGCTGCGCCGATCCCCCACTATGACCAGAAGATCGGCCATCGCTACTGGGATTCGAATCCCAAGGGGCAGAAACCGCCGCACGCGCAGGTCTGGTCGAGCCGCGGCTGCCCCTACAAGTGCATCTTCTGCGTCTGGCCGGCGACCATGACCGGCAACGACCCGGACGGCACCCGCAAGCGCAGCGTTCGCCAGTACAGCGCCGACTACATGGAAGCCTTCCTCACCGAACTGATCGGCCGATTCCAGTACCGCTCGATCTATTTCGACGACGACACCTTCAACCTCGGCGATCGCCACGTGCTGGCCATGTGCGGCGTGATGACCAAGCTCGGCGTGCCCTGGTCAGCCATGTGCCGGGCGGACACGATCAAGCCCGATACCTGGAAGGCCATGCGGGACAGCGGCTGCTTCGGCGTCAAGATCGGCTTCGAGAGCGGCAACCAGCACGTGGTCGACAACATCGTCAACAAGCGCCTGGACCTCGAGGCGGCGCGCGAGACCGTGCATCTGCTCAAGCGGCTCGGCATGACGGTGCACGGCACCTTCACCTACGGCCTGCCTGGCGAGACGCGCGAGCAGATGCTCGATACCAAGCGTTTCATCGCTTCGCTCGATTTCGACAGTGTGCAGGAATCGGGCACGGCCGAGATCGAAGGCACGCCGCTGCATACCCTGGCGTCGGCCGGCGAGCTCAAGCGCTACAAGGCAGCGCGGCTCGACGAGGACTACGAGCGCGACACCGACGGCGCCCGAAAGGCGCGCCGCCTGGTCAGCCAACTCCAGATCGGTCCGACCGCGCAACCGGACTCGGACTGAGCCGGCCTACGACTGCGTGCGGTCGATCGTGAAAAGCTCCTGCGGCCGCGTCACGCCGCGGAGCGCGTAGCGACCGAGCGACACCAGGGTCGATCGCCGCGGCCCTGTCGCCTCGGCGAACGCCGACGACACGATGACCCTCTGATCGAGCGACCGGCACAGCGCGACGATGCGGCTCGCCTCGTTCACGGCCGGACCGAGGACCGTGAAATCGAGCCGCCGCCGGCTGCCAAAATTGCCGTAGAGCAGTTCACCCTGATGGAGCGCCAGATAGAAGTCCGTGATGCGCTGGGCCTGGCGGGCGCGGCGCTCGCTGAGCACGGCAATACGCCGCTCGGCCGCCGCCGTAGCATCGAGCGCGCGCGCCGAGGCGCGCGTGGCGTCTTCATCCGGAAAGATCGCCAGCAGGCCGTCGCCGATGAACTTGAGGACATGACCGCCGTGATCGGTGACCACGTCGACAAGACATTCGGCATAGTCATTGAGCAAGGCGAGCAGCTGGTCGCGCTCGACCTCATCGGCGATCCGCGTGAAATCGGCGAGATCGCTGTACCAGATGACGGCGCGTATGGTTTCGGCACGGCCGCGCTCGACCTGGCCGCTGAGAACACGATTGGCGGCATCGCCGCCGAGATAGAGCGACATGAGATGCCGCGCGATATCGACGTGGGCGGCGCCCGCAAAGACCAGAGCGAAGGTCGGTGCGATGCGCTCGAGCAGCCTCAGCTCCGCGTCTGAGAACCCCTCGGGACGATCGATCGCCCAGGAGAACATCACGTGGTTGACCGAGCCGAATGCGCTGATGCCGCCGAGCGGCACGAAAAAAGCCGTGTAGTCGGTGCTGCCGAGCTGCTTGATGTTGTCGAGAACGGGATACTCACCCGGCGGCAGATCGGACCCCAGGCGCTGGCGGAAGCGCGGCATGCGCGACTCGAAGAGCCGGCTGAACGGATCACGACGCCAATCTCCGCTGTCGTCGGGATCGATCTCGCGCCGCAGCTCGCGGCGTTCGATGCCCTCGCCACGGTGCCAGCGGACCAGGCGGGATTCGTATTCCGGATGCAGCACATCGGAGCCCGCGACCGCGCGGGTCAGCGGAATTCCGGCCGCAACCAGCCGCCGACACAAGCCGTCGACCAGATCGTGCTCGCCTTGTCCGGCCAGGCCGTCGGCAATCAGGGCGTCTATCAGCGTGACGGCCACTCCGTCATCCATGATCCGTGGTTCCGAGCAGTTGGAACAGAGCGTCGAGGTAGGCGCGCCGATTGTGGCGTGCGCGCACGACCGGCATCGCGGCCGCTGCTCCCGCAGCATATCGATCGCGGCTGGCAATCAGAGCATCGATGGCCTGCGCCAGAGCTTCCGCCGTGAAGTCCGGCATGGCAACGCCGCACACCGCGCCGGCCGGACACAGGCGCTCGACCTCATTCGCCATCCACGTCCCCGCGGTAAAGATCACTGGGCGGCCCTCGGCCAGCGCATCGATGAAAACGTGCGATGTGCGATAGGTATAGGCGGCCGGATCATAGGCCACGAGGACGCCGTCCGCGGAGGCGATCAATTCCCGATAGCGCTCCACGGGCAAGGTTTCGTTGCTCATATCGATGCGTGACGAAATGCGGCCGAAAGATTCGCGATAGGGTTGGAAGCGATCCGGTGGACAACCGGCGCATTGGATGGTGATGCGCAGATCGGCGTGCCGCGCAAGCGCGGCCGAAAGCGCCTGCGGCAGAAGCTCGAATCCTTTCTCCGGACGCGCCTCGCCGAGATAGGCGAGATGATATCCGGTCTTGGGCGCGCCGGAAGCGGCGATTGGCTCGTCGAATGCAAGCGGAATCGGCATCACCGCCACCTCGCGCGGCCAGTGAGGCCCCGCCAGTTTCGCAAGCGAGACGCTATCGGCGCCGAGCACGCCGCCGGTGCGGGACAGAATGTCCAGTGCCTGCACAAATTGCGCATGGCCGAGTTGCTTCTGCTCGGGCGGCAGGCGATGGTCGGACGGAAAGCGCAGGATGACGGCAATGCGGGGCCGCGGCTCCGGCAGCCGCGCATGCCAGGCGGCGATGCCAGCCAACTGCGTCGCGGTGATCGTATGGACGAGGATGGCATCCCCCGGATCAAAGCTCAGCTTGGCCGCGTCCAGATCCTCGAACGTCACGCTGTTGCCATTCATGTAGAGTTGCGCCTGCGACAGCTCGGGCAGGATCGGGCGATACAGTGCGGTATAGGGGCTGATCCGGAAGAGTGGCTGCGCTTGGAGCTGCTCGATGGCAAGCTTCGGTACACGGTAGGACGCGAGCAGGCTCCAATCGATCCCGCGACGCAGGCATTCCGCGCGAATCAGTTGATTGACGATGAAGTGATGCCCGGAATGCCAATGAAATCCGGGATCGATGACGACAAGCTTCATGCTGCTTCCTTAGACTGGCCCGCATCGGCAAGGCCGCGTGAGAATGCAGCATCGGCCCAAGCAGGCCAAACGGGAATTTGCGCCATTCGGGCGCGTTGAAGAAACAGACACCCATGCGAGTTCACACCGGGATCCCAGGAGCCGTTGATGAAGCAAGTTCTGCTCGCCGCCATCTGTTGGGGATTGTTCGCGCTACCGACGGGAGCCGCCGACTTGCCCCCAGCAGGAGAAACCATCATTCGCCTGAGCGAAGGCGCTCAACGCATGGTCGTTCAGGACAAGGTACGCGCGCTCCTGCGCGTCGAGACGACCGACCCCGACGCCCGGCAGGTCCAGGCCGAGGTCAACCGCCGCATGGGTCTGGCGGTCGCCAAGGCCAAGGACACAGCGGGCGTCACGGTCGAGACGGGCCGCTACCATGTCTACGAGGATCGCCCGCAGAATCGGCCCCGGCGCTGGGTCGGCAGCCAGACCTTGACGTTGACCAGCACCGAAACCGCCGCGCTCCTGCCGCTGGTCGGCCAGCTCCAGGCCGACGGTCTGCTCATGTCCGGGCTCGGTCACGAACTCTCGATCGAGCAGCGGCGACGCGTCGAGCGCGAGCTGATCCCGGAGGCAGTGCGCAATCTGAAGGAGAAAGCCGCCGTCCTGGCGGCCAGCCTGGAGTTGCCCAACACGCGCTTCATCGAGATCCGCCTGCGCGACGCCCATCAACCGCCACCGCCAAGGCCGATGCAGATGATGGCGGTCGGCGCCGCGGAGCGCGCCGCGCCGCCGCCCGTCGCGGAGCCAGGCGAGGTCGCCGTGTCGGTCCAGCTCGAAGCCGACATCATGCTCAGCCGCTGACCGGCTCTACCGGTCGTCGACCATCCGATTGCCCGAGGCATAGCGCCGCAGACCGCGGTCGAACACGGCGATCGCGAGCGCGCCATAGCCCGCCGCCGCGGCAAGCACGGCCATGCCCTTGAGCAGGTCGACCTCGCGCATGGCCTCGGCCGGCAGCAGCGCGATGAATCCGGCAGGCAATACGGTGAAGACGACCACCCGTCCCCAGAACCCGAAGACGTGCTGCGGATAGAAGCCGACCATGACGAGCAGGAAGAACGATTCCTCGGCGAGCGCAATCCAGCCGGGCCGCCAAAACACGATCGAATGAATGAGGACAATCGACGCCGCCAGGACGGCGGCAGACGCCGTCGACAGGATGACGAGAAAAAGCAGGTCCGCAACCGAGCGCTCGCCCAGCCACAGCCAGAAGACGAAGGCGCTCGCCATGTCGCCGACGCCCGACGGCGTCGATTGGCCGAGGATGAGCGCCGGCAGCGGGTGGCGCGGTCGCGCCAAATAGATGTCGAGCCGTCCGTCGACAATGCTGCGGCCGAGCTCGAGCGCGCCGCTGGCGGCGGCGAGCAGCATGCCGAACGACCAGCAGATTATCCCGGTGAAGACGGCGACGTCCGCGAGCGACCAGCCGCCGAGCTCGCCGAACCGGGCGAAGAACAGCGTCCAGAACACGAAGAAGATGAGGTTGTTTGCCGCCATCAGCACGACCTGGGCCGCCCAAGCCGCCGGACTGGCGAGCGCGACCTTCTGCGTCATGCGCAACAGCGTAGACAGATAGCGCAGGTGGCTCATGGCTTGACTCAACATCCACGGCGTACCAATTGCCTGACCGCGAGCGCCTCGATCGCGATCACGCCGACGGCGGCGGCGGCGAGCCAAGCAAGTTGACGCGCGACGACCGTGCCGGCATCCGGCGCTTCGTTCAACACCAGCGAAGCCGGATCGAACAGGATGGCCGGAAAGGGCGTCCAGCGCGCGATCTCCGCCACGACAGACGGGTAGAGCGTCAGAGGCAGCAGCAGCCCGCCCAGCACGAAGAGCAGCTTCTGCCAGATCCAGAACACCGGCCTGGCCATGCCCAGCCACACGGCGCTGAGCGCAATCTGGAACTGCAGCAGCAACAGCAGCGCCATGCCGAGAGCGGCCGCGAAGGTCAGCGCGAACAACTGCGCCGGCTCAAGGGGCCAAGTGCCCGTCAATATCGTCGCGCAGGCCGCCGCCGGTCCTCCCAGTGCCAAAAGGCGAACGGCAGCACCGCCGAGCCATTCGGCGAGAACGGCGGCGCCGTATGGAATCGGTCGCGTCAAGGCAACGGCGATGTCGCCGCTGCGAATAGCCCTCTCGACATGGCGATAGGGCATGCCCGCGGCAAAGCCGATCCATTCGGTGACCGTCACGTACCACAGCAGGCCCGCCGCGTCGTAGCCCACGCCGGCGAGCGGCGTCGATTGCCAGATCTGCCAGAAGATGAGGATGGGCAGAATGAGTAGGACGATCCGTCCCAGCATGGCACCGCGCTCGGCCGCGGCCTGCCGCCAGCCGAACCGCGCCAAATGCCAAAGTGCCGCGCCGATGCGCTCTGTTGCTGCGCTCGTCCCGCTCATGACGCGACCGCCCCGCCGCGGTAGATTGCGGCGA